>Ga0209694_1000173_pt1 | contig 120437 bp, 112 predicted proteins | sample GluameincwithD2O_FD_187499 | JGI IMG/M metagenome (GOLD analysis project Ga0209694, IMG submission 187499) | Mouse cecum microbial communities from Vienna, Austria - Glucosamine amended microcosms incubated with D2O (SPAdes) (version 2) | ecosystem: Host-associated > Mammals > Digestive system... | reverse complement strand
CAATACGCGGGCTCACTTCGCCGGAAGCAAGTTCCGGCTCGTTCCGCTGCGCGGCTGCCCGCATCCCTGCGGGCAAGGAGGATTAGATGCCCTGTACCATGCCCTACTGGAAAGCCGTGGCCATCGCCCACGACCAGCTATTCAACGCCTGGGCTCGCGGCTGGCCGGACGAAACCCTCTCAAGCCGCGCATACCGCATGAGCAAGGCCGGCAAACGCCACTGGCCGCGCAAATTGATTGACGCGATCTTTTTTTGGGATCGGGATAAAAAGACCGGCCAGAAACATTGCGAATTGAGCTTTGCCTCGGAACGCGAAGGGCGGCAAATGCCGCCGGAAGCCAGAAAGTGATCTCCCTTGTAATCTGATAATGCGGCCCCGCTTCGGCGGGGTTTTTATTTGGGAAAAAAGAAAAGAAAATCGCAAATATCGCAACAAAAGACTTGCAACAATTCCTTGAAGAGTTAAACAACACACCAACGCAACGAGGTAAATCAAATAATTTCAAACGCTTACAAAGGAGAAAGTCATGAATATCGTAAAGCTGCTGATGGAACGCGAAGACATAAGCCGCGAGGAAGCCAACGAAATGCTTTGGGACGCCAGAGGCGAGGTTCTGGATGCCCTGGAAAATGGCGAGGACGCGGAGGAAATATTCACAGATATTACCGGGCTGGAACCGGAATATATGAGCTGCATCCTCTAGGATGGCAAAAGACCCCGGAGGAATCCGGGGCTTTTTATTTTAAAAGAAAAAATAAAAAGATAAGAAAACTGCAACAAAAGACTTGCAACAATTCCTTGAAGAGTTAAACAACCATCATGTTTCAATGTCGTAAATCGTCAGCCCATATCCCCATCATACGCCATCGCCCACCTGATCCAGTCATCTTCGGTGATGATTTTTACTGGCCCGCCCTGGGAGCGGTATTTAAGTCCCAGTTCAATTTTATTTCCATAATATTTGCACGACCATTCGAGGGAGGCCAGCGTGCCCACAACCACATAGCATTGCTCGTATAAAACCGGGTATTTGGCTACTTTGCCGCCCATGCCTGTCACCAGTCTTTCACAGTCGCCGCGCTCTCCGTATGCGAAAATTCCTGTAAGACAAAATCTGGCATGGGGGTCAATATCGTCTATTTTGTCATATCCGCCGGGTATTTCGGGCAGCCTTACCTGATCCGGCGTCAGCCTGTGACGCCTCCGGCGATATTCCACACTCAGCTCTCTTGCCACAGATGCCTGTGTTGGTTTGCCGGATAGCTGTTCCAGGGTTTCCTGCGATTGTTCCTTCTGTGTCGAATCCTCACAATGTTTTGCGGCATCATTGTCCCTGATCCGTCTGGTTATGCGCCTTTGGCATGCAGCGAGTTTTTGGGCGATTTCCGGATCATTACCATTTTTCTCAAGCCATTTTGCCACGACATCGGCCAGTGAATTCATATCGGGGGCGGCTGTGCAAAAATCCAGCACCATGGCTTTGAGTTGTCGCAATTGCCTCCCCTCCGGACTCTCCGCATCCGTTTCCGGACGATAATCGGGGGCTTTCAGGGATTCGGCGTATGCGACAACATCTCTTTCCAGAAAGGTTTTGTCTGGCTGGGAGAGCAAAATTCCGGCGCGGTAATCCTTGCTCAATTTGGCGCGACTAATCTTCAATCCCAACCCATGCAGGTATTCCAGTACCTCGCCCTGGGTTTTGAACATGCGACCATTCACGGCAATTCTCCGGTTATCAGATATTCGATGAACCCGTCCTGCGTAGTTTCAAAAATTTCTCCACCCACAAGCGCTGTTCCTTCCTCATTGCGGCGGCATATCTGAAAACGGACGAATCCCTTGTCTCTCTGGATGGCCTCATCAACTGGCGATGCCGGATTGCCTTCAAGAATTTTTATGGAAAAGGGGTTATGCCTTATTTGCTCGCCCCACGTTTTGTCAGCGTATTCCTGGCAATAAGTATGCAGGACATATCCAGTTTTGAAATTGAAAGCGGTTGATTGCGTCCACATCAAGTATGCGGCTGTATGAGCTTTATACCTGATTTTGCCGCTTTTTGTTTTTTCGATTTCCCCATGTTCATTAAGACAAGGGATTTTTTTGCCATTTTCATCAAGCGGATATATGGTTTTTATCCGTTTTGTCAGTTCAATGCCAAGGGCATTGGCAAAATTTGTGCTGACAGGCACTGCCCAGCCCGAACACCAGTCTTTTGCCCATTCATTCGGTTTTTTGTCCCATTGCGGATTTCGCGCCCGGCTGGTTATGAAAAAATCGCCATTCTTTATGCGGTTACGGGATTTTTTTACTTTTTGTCCTGGCGACGCATTTAATAAGTAACTTTTCGCTTTTATTTGCAGGTCGGCTTCTATTTTTAAAAGATTGGTCAGTCCGTCAAGGGCATATTTTCTCAAATTTTCTGTGCCGTTTGTTCCATCCACAAGATCCATTTGCATTTCTTTCGCCCTATTGTTTCTTTTCCTCATTGCCGCCGCTCATATTCCTCACGGCTGGTGAACCAGGGGCAACTTCCCGCGATCGCGCAAAAACCTTCCCCGCTTCCAGAAAAGCGAGATTCTCCTTGAGAACCCTGCATTCTTCGTAAAGTTCCGAGTTCTGCATGGAAAGCCTGCGGCTGAAAGATTTTTCCTCCAATAATTCCGCCCTCAACAAATCATTTTCTTTTTTCAGCTCCGCAAAATCACCTGCTTGCTGGCCAGGCTGGTCTTTTGCCAAAGGATCGCCCTCGCCAAAATACAACCAATTACGGTTTATTGACGGATATTGTTTCATTATGTCTTGAAGCAAAGACAAACGAATTTTCGTTTGTCCATCTTCATTTAGGTAGCCATTAAAAGTTGTTTGAGACCAGCCAATACTTTTCGCAAATTTAGACTGGCTATTATTGGTAAATATTTCAGTGAGATGCAAAAGACGTTTAAAAATATTTGTCATGGCTAACTAATTTTAGTTTACATCTAACGAAATCTAGGTTATTTCTTTCTTCAACGGCAGTCCTGCTGGAAACTTAAGACTGGGAGAACCAATGGATGCCAAAATCTTGCTTTTCAAAAAATTTTTGGCTGAACATAATATTTCTCCGGAGGCCGCAAGGCTTATGAGCCAGACTTTATGCTTGCGGGCTTTGGCGGAAAAAACGCGTCAAGCATCAGACTCACTTCATCAAGATTCATGCTGCGCACCTGGGCGGGCGTCCAGCCGAATTTGTCGGCGAAAAGCACATACAAGGCGTTCCAGCCAACGGCATTAAAACCTTCCTGTTTGGCGGTTTCCGTGGCCAGGGCCATGAGGGCGTGATAAAAACGGCTATCTTCATCGTGATGCTTTTTGATTAACTGTTCCATCGGGAAACTCCCAATTAAGTTACAAACTATTGAGCAAAGTCATACCGATAATGCAAGAGCTAACATCAATGAAAGAATTACCACAATTAGACATAACTCGGCAAGATATGCTATCCATCTGGCTTAAAAAGAATGGCAGGACGCAGGCTGACATTGCCCGAGCCCTGGAGGTGGGCGAGGTGTCTGTTTCGCGCTGGATGCGGGCCGCGAGCATTCCGGAGAAGAGGCATGAGCAGCTTGTGAAGTTCGGCATTCCGGCAGAGCTTCTGCCAGCTCCGCTGGACATTACGCCCGGCCCGAAGAAAAAGGCTGTTAAATAAAAAAATCGGCTGTGCGACCAGCCGATCTTGTAACCACTACCATCCTATAGGTGAAGTGATGAAAAATTCCTACCCCAAAAAGCCGCTCCCTGTCAAGCCCCGTATCGGGACTTTTCGGCAACGCTACCCCTTGCTGGCCGGTTTTCGCAACTTGCTGGCCAACTCCATGCCATTCGTCCTGATCTGGCTGGCCGCTGGCATCAATATGCTCGCGGCCGCGCTTGCCGCGTTTTTCATGATGCTTTTGCATTGCCTGGTTGAAAACCGGCGCGAGAACCGCAGGCTTGCCCAGATGGCCAAAGATATCCGGGAGCGCGGCAATGCATAATGTCTTTCCCGAATCCCTTTCCCAATGCCTTGGCGAATTTCCGGCCTTGCTGAAAGGCAAGGTGGCTGAAGCCGCTGAAATCTTCCTTGCGGCCAAATGCGATTATGACGGCGCTCTTGCCTGCGAGGCCGCTGCGCATTTGCTGGATGAGGAAATGATCTCGGAGGATACGCAATATTCCTTTGAGGAACGCTGGAACATTCTTTCCCTCGCCCACAGGCTCGATGACTGGGCTGTGGAGGCGGACAAGGAATTGCTGGCCGATCCCGTCATCAGGGAAAAGATTCTTTTTATCGTTTCCCTCGCATCCAGCTATGCCCAAAGGGAGCGCGACAATTTTGTCCGCCTTATGAACGAGGCAGCCCACAGCGCGAAGCATCTTGCGAAAATTATCCGCGAAAAGCTGGAAGCGGAGGAAGCGCGGGAGGCCGAAAATGTCGCATGATCCGATAACCGCTCCGGCCCACTACACGATCTATCCCGTGCAGCCGATTGAGATCAGCCGCTATCTTGGCTTCAACCTGGGCAACGCCACCAAGTATGTGCTGCGGGCGCCCTGGAAAGGCGGGGTTGAGGACTGCCAGAAAGCCCTGCGCTATCTGGAACTGGAAAGGGAATGTTGCCAGCCCTTGATGATCGTGCCGCTTTACAAGCGTTGCTCCCTTGCCATGAAATCCCTGGTCAAATTCTTCTACACGGCGGATGGAGACGAGCTTTGGGAGGATATCGCCATCCAGAGCGCCAGCTTCATTGAGAGCCTGCATTTATATCTCTCCCAGCCGTCAGACGAGGTTTTTGAGAATATGCGCTTTGCCGTGCTGGAACTGAAGCGCGTCCTGGCCCTGCGCGACACGACAGGCGACTATTACGAGGGCATGACCGGCTTGCCGGAAAGGGAGGCGTCCAGATGAGCCAGGCTTTGCTGGATGCTGGCGGACGAGTGCCCGCGCCAAAAAATTCAAGGGAAAGCGCCTGGGCGCATACTGTGGACTCCGGCGCTCTGAAGCTGGCTATGGAAAAATTATATGCGAGACGTCAGCTTCCTCTTGAGCAAAAAATTGAAATGTCTGTCCAGCGGATTGAGGAATGGCACGATGCCTGGGATGGGCAGGTGGCGGTTTCGTATTCCGGAGGCAAGGACAGTTCGGTTCTGCTCTGGCTCGTGCGCCGCGTCTTTCCCGATGTTCCGGGTGTTTTCTGCCACACTGGCCTTGAATATCCCGAAGTTGTGAAACTGGTTTTATCCACTCCAAATTGCGCCATAATCCGGCCAAAAATGCGGTTTGGCGAAGTGATCGCAAAATATGGCTGGCCTGTGGCGTCCAAAAAACTTGCGCGTGGGATTTATGTCCTGCGGCATCCAACTGACCGGAACCAGAATATTTATCGGCTTTACGACAAGGGCGTCAATCGTTTCGGGCAACCGGTCAATGGCCGCAGGGTTTCCGATTGCTGGCGCTTTCTGGTGGATGCTCCGTTTGAAGTATCCGATCATTGCTGCGAGGTCATGAAAAAGGAACCCATGCGGCGCTATCGGCGTGAAACCGGACGGGCCCCATTTGTGGGAATTCTGGCCACGGACAGCAAGGAGCGCGAACTGACCTATCTCAAGACAGGCTCGTGCAACGCGTTTGACGCCAAAGAGCCGAAAAGCACGCCGCTGGCTTTCTGGACGGAACAGGATATCCTGGACTGCATAAGGAAATACAATATTCCGCTTGCGTCCGTTTATGGCCAAATCGAGGAGCATTGCGGCCAGCTGCGCACCACGGGTTTGCGGCGCACTGGCTGCGTCTTTTGCGCCTTCGGGCTCCACATGGATTTGCGCGATGGCGAAGAAACGCGTTTCGAGTTGCTCAAGCGGACGCATCCAAAGCTCTGGAGCTATGTCATGGATCGTCTGGGGCTTGGAGAAGTGCTGCGCTATTGCCGCGAAAATACCTGTATGCCATCGCTTGCGCGGCGGCTGCGCTGGGGAGAGGAGGGCCAGAAATGACTTATATCAAGCTTTTTCCGCCAAAAAGGAAGGCCGACTGGCAAGGGCGTATGCTGCGTCTTGTGGCGGTTCCGCCATCGTGCCGCTATGATTATGGAAAAGAAATGGATATCCCGCAGCTGCCCATCCAGCCCGGCGATGTTGTGCGGCTTGCGCGGCGCAGGGATATTTCGGAAGTCAACTGGGTCATGTCGCCTGAACAAAGGGCCAGCTTCGGCAAGCGCGTGCTGGAAATCGAATGGCAGTGCCCCCATTGTTGCCACCCGCACAGCCTGATCATTCCAGAAGCATGGGTGGAAGAAGGCAAGGCGTATTTTGTGGAGGACAGCAATGACTAATGGCGTTCTCATGGTTATCCGGGAATTCATCTACGAAAATTACCAGGATTTTGCGAAATACTGCGGCGACGAGAAAATTGCTGACGGCAACCTCCATGAGTTCAAGCATTGGCTCTCGGATGTTCTCCGGAGCGAGGCCAGGGAACTCGAAGCCCTGCGCAAGGACAAAATCCGCCTGGAAAAGGAAGCGGACTGGCTGGCGGAAGCTGCGGCCAATGGAAATCTTATGAAATGTCCCTCCACCAATCTATATCTTTTGCCGGATTGCGATGACGGCAACGAATTCCACAATTGCGGAAAATGCTGGCGCGAGGCCGCAAGGCGAGCGGTGGAGGAAAAATGAGCGTAAAAATTACAAAATCCTTGCTGAAAAAAATTTACGACCTTGCTTGTAAGGCAACTCCGCCACCCTGGGTAAACTCGGACACAGGATGCATCACTGCCCAATGCAACAACGATATAATCGCCATAAACACTGTCGGTGGAAACAATGGCCAGGATTTGGATTATATCAGCGCCATGTCTCCGGATGTGGCCAAAGCACTGGTACAGGAAATAAGTCGTCTCCGAAAAGATTTGGTGCTGGTGACAAAACAACTTAACTGGCTTGCGAAGTACTGCGAGGGTGAACAAAACTGTCCTTATCTGGCTCTGGGTTGGGAAAATGGCCGCTCCGAGTGGTGCTATTGCAATGATTCGCCCGAAGATGGCTTTGAGTGCGATGAAGACCCTGTTGAGTGCTGGTTGAAAGCGGCCTGCGAGGCAACGGCTGGAGAATATTCATGAGTAAAAAAACGAGAGCCAATTTCATTGCCGTTGAGCGGCTGCGCAAGGAAAACGCGCTGCTGGAAAAACAGGTCGCGTGGCTGGCCGGGTTTCTGGATGAGTTTTGCAATCTCGGAAACTGCGGTGATTGCCGGGCTTACAACTATTGCCCGTATGGCTACATCAATGCGGGCATCAATGTTTCCGGCTTTGCGGATATTTCCCGAAAAGTGGCGGAGGAGCAGCCATGAGCAGAAAAACACGGGCCAACTTCATTGTGGTTGAGCGGCTGCGGCAGGAAAACAGGATGCTTCAGCGCCAGATCGACTGTCTGTTGTCGGAGATAAAAGAAATTTCCGATAATCCGCAAAGAATTTCGTCTTGTTATGATTTCTGCCCTTCCAATTGCTCCGATCTGGGCTGCGAGTTCACCTGGTATGACGGGTGCCGCGACAGGCCGAATTGTTCTGCCTGCTGGCGCGAACACGCAAGGCGCTGCGCGGAATAACAGAATAATAACCAATCGGGATAACCCACATGGTAAATCTTGACACACTGAAAATCCTTGAATGTCAGCTGGGTATTGATTTTGAGCATGACACTTTTCCTGTTGTGCTGGAAAAGCTTGCCGCCTCCGGCATGACCGCATTCCGGCTCAACTGGACGCCGGACATTGCCTTGTGCATGGTTTTTGATGCCTCTGGCAGCAAGGCTCTCAATGACGCGCTGGATGTTTACCTGAATGATCTGGAGCGTTCCGTGTGAGTTATCCCGAATATCCGCCTGACGCGATTTTGTCTCTGACCCAGATATCAAGGGCGCTAAACCTTGACCGCAAAACGGTTGTCAGACTAGCTTCCGATTTGGGTGGCAGGCGTTTTGGTCGGCGCTGGAGATTTCGTTGGGGTTCCGTGATGGAGGTCTTTAATGCCAACGCAAATCAAATCCAGAGGCAATGCCTGGCTGGCCAGAGTGACAATCAACGGCCAGGAGGTGGACAGCAAGATATTTCCGCCAGGGCGCAAGAAGGGCCCGGAATGGATACAAGCCCGAAAGTGGGAGCTCAGAAGAAAGGAAGAAATTCTCAATGCCCAGAAGCGCGAGCGGGAGACTCTTATGGGCTTCGCTCTGCTCTTGGACTGGGGTGAGAAATATCTTTCGCACGTGGAACAGACAATGGGCCGAAAAACTTTTGCGGAGAAAAAAACGGTCATGGCGAATTTTTTCGCATTTTGCAGGGAACATTCAATTTCCTCGCTGGAAAACATATCCAAGCCGCTGCTTTTGCAATGGCTGGATGACCTGCGCCGCGCCCATGGGCCGGATCGGGCAAACCGCTACCGCAAAAATCTTTTGGCAGCCTGGAACTGGGGAATTGACGCCATTGAGGGGTTTCCGCAAGCAGCCCCGATTTTGGAGCGCATCAAACCCTACCAGGTGGAATCCGAAGACCGTTATGTGCCTCCGGAGGAGGATATTATCAAAGTCCTGCAGGTTGCCCAGGGGCAGGATTTGGTTATGCTGCTGGCATTTTATTATACGGGTGCCAGACGGGGCGAAATATTCCGCCTTACCTGGGCGGATGTCGATTTGCAGGCCGGAATAATCCGCCTCACTGACCACAAGGGCGGTTCGGGCAAAAAGCGCACACGCTGGCTGCCCCTGCATCCAACTCTTGCGGATGCCTTGCGCTGGTGGCGGGAGGCCCGGCCCTGCATGGTTGATAATGTGTTTATGCGTCTGGAAAGCGATACCCATATGGGCGAACCCTTTACAGAGCGTAACAAGCTCATGCCCAGATTATGCGAGCGGGCGGGTGTGAAGCCTTTTGGCTTCCACGCCATCCGTCACAAGGCTGCATCCATTGCGTTTATGGCGGGTGGGCTGAATGCGGCCCAGCAGCTTATGGGCCATGCCAGGGCCACCACCACAGATATATATGTGCGATCCGCTGGCCTATATGCGGACAAGCAGATTTTGGTGGATGCTCTGGGAGATAGCGGCATAGGCGTGGCAGCGAATGCGCTGTTCACAAAAATGCCTCATGAGAGAGAAGCTCACGAGGCATTTTGTAAACAAGAGAATGTAAACAACATTCTCCAATAACTTATGGTGAACGTAACCTATTGAAATCTTTGGCGTCCCCAAGGGGATTTGAACCCCTGTTGACGGCGTGAAAGCCGGTAGCGACGCGTTTGCTGTCAAAGAAAATCAAGGGTCTGACACGCTCTGGAGGGCATTCAGATGCATCCAGATGCAGTTCAAAATGTAACCAGATTTTGTAACCAAACTTTTTGGCCCTGCCCGCAGAATAACCCTTGCGATTTTTCTGACCGTCCCATCATTCAGCAGGGCGACAATCCCGAACGCAATTTCTTCTCAAAAACCGTAACGAGTCTCATGACCGGATTTGGTCTGAAGCATTGTTTCGGTTTCTCCGATGAAGTTCGTCCCAATCGGACGGACGCCTCCAGTCATACCCCATTATCCCCACAAAATAAATATCCATCAAAGCGCAATTTGCGCGGTTTTCTTGCAAGGAAAATTCTTACCTACCTTCCACAGCCTCCCAAACCTGCCGTTGCCAATACCTCATCATGGCTGCGGCAGGTCTTTTCCCATGCCTTTTGTCTTTCAATGATTCGGGTATGGGCATTTCCCATGTTTTCACAATGTTCCCCACCACATGTGCGGTGAACCCACACCCGGGGCGGTTCAATGGCCATGAACCGCCCCCGTCACTGTCTGTTTTGATTTTTTGAAAAGAATTTAGCTTTTCAACTTCCTCGGCTGCGCCCTGGAAAGTGTGGGGAACTATTATGGATACTTTTGTACCCAAGGGAAATATATCAGGCCCAATTTTGCCTGAATTCGTATTGAAATTGTCGATCACGGCTGGAGCGAAGCTCATGTATTCAATTTTATGCTGGCACGCCTATGACAAGGATTATTGCTGGCCTTCATACTCAAAATTGGCCGAGCGGATGCGTTGCAGCATCAACAGTGTAAAAAACTACTTCCGTGAGTTGGTGGATGCGAAACTGGTTTTGGTGCAAAAGGAAAGCTACCGCTCATCGAAGTATTTTCTTCTGAAACCGTCAGAGGAAATGCTCAAGGACTCCAAACGTGAGCATCGCGCAGAAAATATTGCCGATCGTCCAGACGCCAATCTGTCAAAATTTGACGATAATCAGCCAAATTTTGGCGAAAATCCGTCAAATATTGGCTACTTAAAGAATCCAAATAAACAAATACAAGAAACTCCCTCCTCCACCAGCTTGCCTCAACGCAATGCTGAAAGCCCGGAAAAGGAAAAGGCAATGGGGGTGGGTGATTCTTTTTCTGATTTTGAAAGAGTTTATGCAGCCTATCCGCGAAAGGAAGCCAAGGGGCTTGCAAGAGCCGCATGGCGCAATCTTGCCCGTTCCAACTCCCTTCCCGCGCTTTCCGTCATTCTGGAAGCCATTGAGCGTTTCAAGGGAACTACAAACTGGCAAAGGGAGAATGGCCGTTTTATTCCGCAATTATCCAATTTCCTCAAAGGCGAACGCTGGAATGATCCCCTGTCTGAAGATGAAGTTATTGAACAGCAACAAAAACAACAGGCCGCGCTGGCCAATGCGCAATATCAGGAAAGGATTGAGCGTGAAAGAATTAAACAGGAAGCCCGAAGGCGTGAGCTTTCGCCGCAATTTGACGAATTTGCGGCAAAATTCAAAGGAACTTTCCATAGACCGCTTGTATTTGGACACTGGCTTGCCCTTCACGACAGGGGTGTTGCACCACTGGCATCCGACGTTCCAAAAGACAACGAGCTTGATATTTCCCAATTTCTGAAATGGTTTTCAAATCAACGCAAACCTGAACCGAAAAACCATTCTCCAGCAGAAAACAGGGTTTCGCCGAAACCGAGATTTGTATCTCCAGCCCAGCCTGAAAACGCACGCAAACAGGCAAATGGCCGCGTGGCTTCGTCAGGAGAACTTATAAAAAGCCTTTTGTCCAAAATACGCGCGGGAAAATCGCCGGATAATGCAAATGAAAATCCGGCAATGGCCGCTTTGGTCGCGTGAGGTGATGCAATGAAAAAATATTTCATCGTCCCTCTGTTTGTCGCCCTGGTTTTATTTCCTGCTCATGGTCATGGCGAAGAATCATCCGCGCATCTCTCCATTCAGAGGACTGCGGACAAGGACGGTCAAGTTCTTCCTCTACAGCAAACTGGCTCTGAAACAGCCAAAGCTGATCATGGACATGTTCAATCCCAGGTGAATGAGGAACAAACGCAAAACCCCAAAAACCCGCAAGACGCCCAAAAGATTTTTGAGGAAAGTCTGCGCCAGATGATGCCCCTCAATGAGGGGCAAATACAGAAGTTCCGCGAGCGTTCCGACGAGCGCGACAAGGCGCTTTTGCCAGTATCGCCGCAGCTTGCCTCCCGGACTGTGCGCGTTTCCCTTGAGCCGGGTCAAAAGCCGGTTTCAGTGTTTACAACCGCGAATGTGGCAACTTCCCTTGTTTTTCACGATTCCACCGGACAGCCGTGGCCTGTCACGTCCGTGACCAATGGAGGCCCGACTTTTTTTCAGGTTCTGCGTCCAGAACTGCCTGACGGAAATCTGCTCAATGTCATGCCCCTGCAAGGTTATTCCACATCAACCATCGTGGTAACCCTTGAAAAACGGGATGTGCCCCTGGTTATCCGGCTTGAAGCGGATTCAGCCCGCGCTCCCGAGCGAAAAGCTGACGCGCTTGTCCTCTTTCAGCTTGCCCATCACGGGCCAAAGGCAAGCATACCAGTCCTGAAAGACATCAGAGAAACGGCGGATTCCACAATGCTTTCCTTTCTTGACCGTGTTCCGCCTGAAAATTCAACGCGCCTGAAGATGGAGCCAGCAAGTGAAGACCTGACCGGCTGGGAACACAACGGCAAACATTATTTGCGCACAAGCCTGATGCTTGTCTGGCCAGCATGGAACGCCGTGGTCAACGGGGCCGGAAACACCAGATGCTACGAGGTGGAGCCGACTTCCAGAATCATGCTTTCAAAAGACGGCGCTATCCAGACTGTGCGCGTCAGGAAAGGCAAATAACATGGCCATCAGCAAATTCATAAATCTTGAGAAGAATCGCCGGGCCAAACTGTTTGGCGCATTTCTCGTGGCATTGGCTGCTGTGCTGCTGATTGGGGTATTTCTGATCAAGGCTCCGAACACACCACCGGCAAACATACAGGTTCCCAAAGCGAAAACTGAAAGCATTACCGGACAGGCTGGTGGCGAAGGGTCTGCGGAATACAACCAGAAACTGCAAAAACATGATGACGCAAAGGCAGCCGAGGCCCTCAAGGGCGGCCAGAGTTTCGTGCCCACGCCTGTCGGCAACAAAAAATCTTCTGTCGGCAAAAAGGAAAATTCACCGCCTCCCGCTCCAAAAGTGGCGCAAGTCAAAACCGCCCCTACACGCAAGCCGCAACGGGATAATACGCTTCTGAAACGGATGCTTGAGGATTTGGCCGCTCTTGACGCCAAATTGTCCTCTGTATCGGCAAATTCAGGAAAAATTATCTATGAAAAGGATTTTTCCAAAGAGGCACAGACTGCCGAAGCCGCGAAAGAAGTTTCGGTTGCAAAAACGGAAACTGCTGCATTTCAACCAGACCTGAAACCCGGGGATTTGCTTTACGCGGTCATTGATACCGGAGTCAATTCCGATGTGCCCTCCGCTGTCATGGCTACCGTTGCCCAGGGCAAATACAGGGATGCAAGACTGCTGGGCGGTTTCCAGCGCCATGATGAAAGACTGGTTCTGGCTTTTACCCGCGCAATTCTTCCTTTCGGCCATAGTTTCCAAATTGAGGCATATGCGGTTGACCCGAACACTTCCGAAGCGTCCGTAGCCAGTTCCGTGGACACCCATTTTTTTAGCAGATGGGGTGGCCTGATTGCTTCCGCCTTTCTGGAAGGTCTTGGCAGCGCGAAAAGATACAGCGGCGCGTCAAGCACAGTCTATGGTTATGGCAACAATTCCAGCGACCAGATGGTCTGGAACAATTACAGCCCTCAAGACCAGGCATGGATTGCCGCCGGAAAAGTTGGAGAAAAAGCCGGAAAGATTTTTGAGAAAAACTTTGACCGGCCTCCAACTGTCCATCTTGAAAGCGGAACCACTGTCGGAATTCTCATACTCAACGTGAAAGGGGAGTGAAATGACCAGGGAACAGAAAGCGTCAATACTCGGCGATGTTATCCGGCTGGCCCGTGAGGGAAAAACCCAGGGCGACATTGCCAGCATTATCGGGATAAACCCAAGCCGGGTTTATAAAATCTGCAAAAGATATGGAATAAAGACCAAACGGATGCTCCGCAAGGAAAAGGAATCCGGCCAGTTTCGTCAGATTCAATATCCTTTGCCTTTGTAGGATTGGAAAATGGACAACTATGTAGCCAATGTAATTCCCCATCTCCAGCAATGGTGGCCGAGCCTTATACGGCTTTTCTACCTGATTGGAATTGTATTTGGCGTAATTTCAATGGTTCAGGCAGTAAACCCGAAACACCGTTTCAACAGGGGTATAGCAGGATGGGCGTTTGTAACCGCGGTATTGCTTCTCAATTTTCCGGCGCTGATGGATTCGCTTGCAATGACGGTTTTCAACCAGACCTCGGAACAAAGCCTTTCCTACAGTCCGCCGAGCCATCCGGGAAGCGTTTACATCCAGTTCGCAGTCTATGCCATCGCAACCGTCGGGATTATCGGCATTGCCAGAGGACTTTGCCTTTTGCGGGAATCATCGCGTCAGGCAATGAGCTTCTCAAGAGGAATTGTCCATATTTTCGGCGGAATAATAGCTGTCAACCTCGTTACCTTCCTTCGTGGCATTGGAGCCACGATTGGTGGTGACGTGCAAGCATACATAGCCAAAATACTTGGCTGAAGGAGAAAACATGGAATTTGGAAAACAAGGCATATCCCCGTGGCGAGTAACGGCAGTCGCCCTGGGCTGTTGCGCGGTCTGGCTGTGCGGGCCAGACATCGCGCAAGCTGCCGTTACGTTTGGCGAAATGGGCCAGAACGTTTCAGAGAATGCCAAGGGCGTGGCTAAAGGCGTCACCTACGCTGGCTACGCCGCAGGCACAACAATGGGTGTACTCGGATTTGTGGAGATGTACAAGGCTTCCAAGAGCCAGGGGCAGTCCACATATCAGGGCGGCATTGTGAAATTGCTTGTTGGGGCGCTTGCCCTCGGCCTTGGGGAATTCCTCGGCTCCGGCTCCGCTTCAATCTTCGGTTCGGATCAGACTACCGGCCTGGGCGAACTCGGTATCAATTAATTTTAAGGAGAGGGGCATGAATATATTTGGCAAAAAACCACAACCACAACATGAACAACAACCAGAGCATCCGGAGCAAAAGGCAAATATTCATGCTCCCGCTCCGGCTTCGGATGCTCAAAACCTCATGGGTGGTCTTGGCTGGTATCGCAGCCAATTCCGTAACGCCATGAAACTGGTTCTGTTCATGATTGCGGCTCTCTGCATTGCGCTTGGAATTATAGCGTGGCTGCTTTTCAATCAGCCCACGCCAAAATATTACGCGGCAACGCCGGATTTGCGCCTCGCGCCGCTTGTGCCGCTGGACAGGCCGGTTCTTACGCAACAGGGCTTGCTTAATTGGGTATCGGAAACCATCACCAGCTCCATGTCGCTGGATTTTCTTGAATGGCGCAAGAAGCTGGATAACATGCGGGATAATTTTGATGACGCCGCCTACAAGTCTTTTCTGGAGTCCCTGCAAAGTTCGGGCATCCTTGAAATGATCAGGGAAAAGCGTCTTTCCGCATCGGCCATTGTAACAAAGGCTCCGGTGATAATTGCTTCAGGCGTAGTCAGCGGCATTGCCACATGGCGCATAGAGTTTCCAATCATTGTTTCCTACGAGTCAAGCCAGGGAGTTGAAAGTACCCAGCATCTGCTGGCCACAGTTCTTGTGCGCCGCGCTTCCACGGCCAAAACCCCGCGAGGCGTTGTCATTCAACAGGTTGTCCTGAAACGGGAATCATAATGCTGGATTTATTTGTAAACGGCATGGAAAAAGGCGTCCGCGCCATGTCCGAAGTATTTGGTGGCCCTGTGTTCAGCTATTGCAGGCTGGAAACAGTGGATGATGACGCTCTTGTTGCCGATGACGGCAGTCTGGTCAGTGTTCTGAGGCTGGAAGGCTCTCTCAGGCATATCGGAGTTCATGAATTTTCTGTCCTTGTGGACAGCCTGACGGAAAAGCTCCAGTCAACGCTTTCCAAGCCTGGCCATGCCATTCAGATTGTCTTTGAATACGACCCGGAAAGCTCATCGTCCCGTATTACGGAGATGTTTCAGCCATCACGGCTGACTGCCCAAAATCTTGGTCTGCAAATTGGCCCCTTGCTTGAGGATTGGGCAGACGCCCTGAAAAAATACTGCGCTCTTGAGAATTGCTGGCTTGTGCTTTGGACACGTCCGAACGTGCTGCCTGATTCCCTGAAAAAAGCCGCCGTGAAAGAGCGCGACATTGAAATGAAAAAAACGCCCACACTTTTTGGCTGCCAGCAAATTTCACGCGCAATCAAGGCCCTGCATGATGCGCATAATGGTTTTTTGACCGGCGTTCAGGATGCTTTCAGGCAGGTTGACCTGATATGCCAGGAACTTTCAGCCCATGAAGCCCTGAAGACAATACGCATGTGCATTGCGCCCGAATTTACTTCTTCCGGCTGGCAACCGCTGGTAAGCGGCGATCCATTGCCAATGCGTCTGCCTGATCCGGAAATGGGGAAGCACAATCTTCTGCACAATGCCTGGTATCCGGATTTCAAGAGCCAGCTGTGGCCACGCGAGGGGCATATCACCTCCAGAGCGTCAATCAGGATTGGAGAGCGGATATATGGGCCATTGATTATGACGCTCATGCCTCAGACGCCGAAACCCTTTCAGGATTTTTTCAGGGTTCTGGCAAGGCGCGACAAGCGCATCCCCTACCGCATTTCCTTTCTGCTGGAGAATGGCGGCTTGAATATGGGCGTAAAGCCTTTGCTATCGGCAATTCTTGCTTTCACATCTGCCGACAACAAGCGTTTCAACCGCGCGCTTGAACATATGCGGGAACTTGACCTTGAGGGAGTATGCTGTGTCCGTTTCCGTATCTGTCTTTGCACATGGGCCACTGTCGGGGAGAGCGAGGACAAGGCGCTTCTGGTTTTGCGCAGGAGAGTTGCCGAACTTTCCAAGACTGTCCAGGGCTGGGGAACGACTGATGTTTCGGAAGCGGTTGGCGATCCGCTTTTGGGTTTTTCCGCAACTGTTCCGGCCATTATGCCCTCAAGTCCGGCTCCTGTAACAGCCGCGCCCTTGCAGGACGCAATAGGGATGTGGCCATTGCGGCCAGCTTCGCCGTGGAAAGAAGGCAGTCTGCTGTTTCGCACACAGGACGGAAAACTGATTCCTTTCGCGCCAAATTCATCAGAACAGGCGGCATGGATTGACCTTGGCGTTGCTCCTATGGGCGGGGGCAAATCAGTTTTTCTCAATGCACTGAATTTCGCATTTGTTACGCAAGCCGGTCTTGCCCGGCTTCCCTGGCTTTCCATCATTGACATAGGGCCATCCTCATCAGGTCTGATTACCTTGCTTCGTGAAAACCTGCCACCGGAAATGAAACATCTGGCTGCATATCACCGTCTGCGCATGACGCCAAATTTTTCGGTAAATCCTTTTGACACTCCATTGGGTTGCCGTTTCCCCTTGCCGTCACACAAGGCGTTTCTGGTCAATTTCCTCAGCCTCCTGGCTACGGACGTAAACTTGAACACGCCAAAAGGCAAAACTCCAGACCTGATTTCACGAGCCATTGACCTTGCCTACATCATGCTTGCCGACAAGGAAAACGCAAAACCGCGCCTTTACCATGCCAATACAAATTCTGAACTCCATGCCCTGATTGTCAGGGAAAACATTGTGATTGATAGCCATACGACATGGTGGGAAATTGTTGATGCGCTTTTTGAGCGTGGATTTGTGCATGAAGCAATTCAGGCGCAACGCTATGCCGTTCCTGTCCTTGAGGACATTGCCGCCCAGATTACGCAAAATGCCGGAATAATCCAGAGTTATGAGCATGAATTGCGTGATGATGCAAAACAGGGGCTTCTGGATTCAATCAATGCCTATCCAATTCTGAAACAACCTACGCAGTTCGATTTGGGCGATGCGCAGATTGTCAGCCTTGACCTTGATGAAGTGGCTCCAAGAGGAGGCACGATAGCTGACAGACAATCCGCCGTAATGTACATGCTTGCCAGGCATATTCTTGGTTCGCGCTTTTTCCTGATGCCCGATGATGTCCAGCTTATGCCTGAACTGTATCAGGATTATCACACAAAACGCATCGAAGCCATAAGAGAAGATCCCAAAAGAATATGCTATGACGAGGCGCACCGTGTAACTGGCAACACTTCCGTTGCCGGGCAATTACAGGCTGACATGACAACGATTGCCCGTGAATCCCGCAAATGGAATCTGTCCATGGGCCTTTATTCGCAGTCCATTGATGACATTCCAAAAATCATTACGGACGAGCTTGCCACAACAGTAGTCATTCTTGGTTCCGGAACGGAAAAAAGCATTAACAGCCTTACAGAGCGTTTCGGGCTGAACGGTTCCTGTTCCCATGCCCTTGGCCGCCTTGGGAAACCCACAAAAGCCGGATCAAATCTTGTAGCCCTGTTCAGAACTGGTTCCGGCACATCGCAATTAATCCTTTCCCTGACAATAGGCCCGCAATCCTTATGGGCCTTTTCCACCACTACCGAGGACGTAACCATCCGCAACAAGCTGTATCTGAGCCTTGGCCCATCCGAGGCTTTGCGCAGACTGGCCGCAAGATTTCCCGGAGGTTCGGCAAAGCCCGAAGTGGAGCGCAGACGCCGCGCTGTTGAGGATGAACAGGATTCTGACGAGATTGTCACCAATGTCGTTTACGACATCATCCATGAAATAGAGGCCCAAAAATGAAAAAGCTGCTCTTTCTGACAATATTTCTGGCAATTCCGGCTCAAACATTCGCAAGCGGCTGCGATTGCGGGACAATCAACGGCATGATCACCATGAGCCGCGAACAGACCGTACAGATGGTGAACGCGCACACAACAGCGGAAGGCGAGGCGATCCGCTCCGAAATCCTGCAAGCGGCACAGAATATAATCGGCACAATGAAAGCTGAATCAGCAACCATTGTTAGGGCTATTGTCGCTCTCAAGGAAAGCAATGCCGCCAACATGAAAGGACAGGCCATTGCGGGCCAGACAATGAAAACAGAGGACATGTACGGCAAGGCCGCGCAGCCAGCAGGACTGTGCGGCACAAGCTCGCTTGGCGCTGGCGTCCAGCTGGGAGCGAAAGCCGGAAAGGAAGTCCAGGCCGCAATGCGCGAAAAACAGCTTGAATATGGCAACCGCGAGGGCGCGAAGCCTGTGGAGCATTTGCAGCGTATTCTGGATGAGGAACATCCGGCAGAACCTGAAACCGTTGATTCCATATTTCCCCTGAACACCACACTTACGGAAGAACAGGTATCCCACGCGCATGAATCGGTAAAGACTTTGGCAAATCCAAGACCTTTGCCTGTTGTTACGGATGAACAAAAAGAAACGCCGTCAGGCCAGATCTATGCGGCGGCCAGAAAAGTTCACGAATCCAGAATTGAAACTGTCATGGACGCTTTGAACAGCCATGTCGCCATGCACTCTCCAACGATGCCTGACGACATCACCGAATGGGCAAAAAACCAGTGGAATGAAGCTGGCGGAAGCGGAACTCCGCCCGGGCTTGTGGACGACAAATTATCCGAAGCAGGTCTTTACAAGCTGCTTTCGCAGATGCGCATGGGCAATCCGAACTGGTTTGATAATATTAATCCAACCGAAACCACTATCATACAAAAAATAAAATATTTCAGTATAATAAAAAATATTCTGTCCAACCAAGTATCATGAAATCCATTGACATTTTGCCAGAATAGGGGTCTTTTTAGGGGGCTTGAATAAACCCCATGAGAGCGCGGGAAAAAGGAGTCCGTATTATGGCAAGGCTGATAAAACCCTTGACAGCCGTACAAATCAGGAACGCAAAGCCAAGGGATACCATGTACAAACTTTTCGATGGTGGCGGCCTTTTCCTACAGGTCAATCCATCTGGCGGCAAGTACTGGAAAATGAAGTATCGCAAAGATGATGGAAAGGAAGGGCTGCTCAGCTTCGGCCAGTATCCAGCGGTTTCTCTGGAGCAGGCCCGGCGGAAACGGGATGAAGCGAAATCGCAAAAAGCGGCTGGTCTTGATCCTCAAGAGCAAAAACGGCTGGAAAAAGCCGAAAGAATCAGTTCAGCCCGCAATACATTTGAATATATCGCTCGCGCATGGATGGAAGTACATAGCACGAAAGTCAAACCCCCAACGATGAGAAACAATATTCGGATCATTGAAAATCATATACTTCCATACATCGGAGCTATTCCAATCAAAAAATTGAAGGCCCCGGATTTTCTGGAAATGTTACACCATCTTGAAAACAAGGGATTTCTTTTTCAGGCCAAACGCGCACGAATCATGGCCAGCCTTGTCATGCGATATGCGGTATCAATAGGACTCGTTGAATATGATCCATTGCCAGCACTCAAGGGAAGCATAAAACAGCATACAGAAAAGCACAGGGCAGCCATGCTTGATCCTGTGGGACTTGGAGAAATATTAAGAAAAATTGATAGTTATGGAGGGTATCCAAGTACGAAAAGTGCTTTGCAGATACTTCCTCATGTATTTGTTCGCCCTGGAGAACTTTTGTCCGCACGTTGGAAAGATATTGATCTGGAAACGGGCGAATGGAGATATACGGCCTCAAAAACAGAGACACAGCATATTGTTCCATTATCAAATTATGTTTTATCTATATTAAAAAATTTATACACTATTACTGGAGAAAATAAATATGTGTTCAAGTCTCCTTTCAATAAAACTCAAAAGGGATATATAAATTTGACCACTCTTTATGGAGCTATGCTTCGAGTTGGCATAACACAGGATCAAACGTGTCCACATGGTTTCAGGGCTACGGCAAGGACGTTATTGGAAGAAGTATTGGGTGAACGCTATGAATTTATAGAACAACAGCTTGGGCATAATGTCAGAGATCCAAACGGCAGGGCTTACAATCGCACTCATCATCTTGCAAACCGGAAACGCATGATGGAGCGATGGTCAATATACCTTGTCAATCTCAGGAATGGTATCAATAAGATACCGCCTTATAATCCCTATAATTCAAAAGAGGTTCAGCATGAATCAGGATATACAACACAACAGATTTCTTCGGCTCAATCAGGTTTTTGAGTTGATACCAATCAGCAAAAGCTCATGGTGGGCAGGTTGCAAATCCGGGCGCTATCCAAAACCAGTAAAGCTTGGTCCCCGCACAACAGTATGGAGAGAGGCGGATATTATTGCCCTTTTGGAAAAATTTTCACCTCCCGCATAAAAGATAGACAAAAAGTCCTTCTGTGCAAATGAGCTGCAAGGGCTTTTTGCTATCTCGCTAATAGTATAACCTTTAAAATGAAGTAACTCATGAAGAAATTCAGGATGACTGCTTTTTGTATACCCCGGCAATCGTGAGAATAAGTGTTTCCTTCACATCAGATACGCCATCAAAATTTGTAATATTTTCGAGATATTTTTTTATTTCTTCTTGTTCTGGGAATAAATATCCTAATCTTTGCGATTCAATTAATTTTCCAAAGGCTCTACCCAAATTTTCTGGCATTTGTGGAGAAAAAGGGTTATAAATTTCTCTTTCAAAATTCATTTCTTGAAGATTATTACATATATCATCCAAAACAGTAACGAGAAATTTTTTATATTCATCTAAAACTTTATTATTACCACTATTATCATACCTGTAAGCATCTTTTATAAATTGCAAAATGCAATTATAATCTTCTCTGTCCAATCTTTCTTTAGATGCAATCATCAAATTTTCAATGTATATACTTATATCATCATTTTTTTGTATAATTTTTTTCTTTTTTTCTTCACAAAAAGAATTGTATTGCTCATTTATTTTGTCTATTAATTCCTCAATAAATTTGTATCTTTTTATTAAAAAAGAATTAAGTTCTTCAATTTTTACCTCAAATTTAAACTCTGTACCGCTAATATTCGATTTATAAACCTGTATTGAATACGCCTCTTTTGTAAAAAGAGATTTGCTTGGCCAACTGGCAAAATGTTTATGCCCTCTTTCTCCAATGTTTACTGGATGCGCCCCAAAACAAGCACGAATCTCCTTAAAATACGCATTATCATCTATATCTGTAAATGCTTCACACCTTGACATAAAGCAGCCTTTTTCGCCACTAAAAACATCATGGCTATAGTCCAATAATACTCTTGATAGCTGATTAATTGACTGGCATATAATATCTATACATGATATATATGTATAAAAATCTATGCTTTGTTTATTCAATGAATTGTTACAATTAAATTTGTAATCATTAATATACTCCAATGCAACATCTATCCAATCCATAGCCGAGCATATACAATTAAAATTATTTTTTTCATTTCTATTGATATAGTAAGAGTATACAAAATTGTCTTGATTAACTCTTGCTCTTAAATTATTGTACAAACTACGATCAAGAATACACATGACAGCCTCTCAATTTCTCCCGCACCGTCTCTCGCAACTGCCCTTTTAAAAAGTCCAGCGCGTCTGGTGTTCGATTGATGAGTTCAAAAAATGCCGCGTTGCTCAGGGCAGCTTCCGCCACGCCGATGGCGAAAACGCTGTCATAAACCATATTCCATGTGCCCGCATCCGCCTCCCCGGCAAGGTCGGCAAGGCGGTGGTCGCTTGCGGCCACATGATCGGCTATCTGGCGCAGGGTATGCACCTGATCGTTCGGGTCAAACTGTGTTCCAAAGCGCTGGTTGATTTTCTGCACAATATCCGAAAGGGTGGCAAAGTCCTTCTCCCCTGCCGCGCCGGAATCCCCCTTTATGCCGGGAAAGCCCGTCTCCGCCGGAACAAGCTCAATGCTGCCCTCTCCGGTTTTGGTCAGCTTGTAGTATTCAAGGTCAATCTGCCCATCCAGATCGGGCAGGCCCTCGGCTTCCGTGGGCAAGGCGGTGGCCAGCGACTTGGCGAAGAGAGCATAGACGTGCATGTCTTCATCAAACATGCGGCAGATCTGGGTCACAAAGTTATACAGGCGCACAAAGCGGGCCAGCCCGGTGCGGAAGGCGCGGCGCTCTTCTTCCTCCAGGCGGCTGACGTTTTCCACAATGGGCTTGAGCGTGGCTGTGGCGGCGGACAGGGCGCTGCCCTCCCTGACCTGCGGCTTGCGGTTGAGGGTCGCGCCGAAGTCCGCCACCTGCGTGGGAGTATAGACCTGCCAGGCGTCCAGTCTGTGCCGGATGTCATAGACAAGGTTCGGGTCGGTTTCCTCTTCCAGCACGGTGGCTTCGTAGAACGGGGCGAAGGATTTCTGGATGTCCTCGGTGCTGTTCACAAAATCCAGCACAAAGGTGTCTTCCTTGCCCGGCGCTGTGCGGTTGAGGCGGGAAAGGGTCTGCACGGCCTTGACGCCGCTGAGCGGCTTGTCCACAAACATGGTGTGCAGTTGCGGCTCGTCAAAGCCGGTCTGGTATTTTTCGGCCACAATCAGGATGTTGAACTCTTTGGCGAACAAATCCGGCACTTCGCGTTCGGAAATCTTACGCCCGTGCGTGGCCTCGTTCAGCCCTTCTTCCGTATAGCTTGCGCCCGTGTCTTTGACTTCGCCGGAAAAGGCCACCAGAGCGCGCACATCGCTCATGCCGCTTTCGCGTATCTGCCGGTCAAACTCCAGCATATAGCGCACGGCGTGCAGGCGTGAGGCCGTAACCAGCATGGCCCTGGCTCTGCCGCCCATTTTGCGGGCCGTGACGCTACGGAAGTGATCCAGCATGACGGCGGTTTTCTGGGCGATGTTGTGCGGGTGCAGGCTCTCGAAGCGCAGGGCGGCGCGGGCGGCGGCGGAAGTGGCATAGCGCGGGTCGTCTGCGCCCTTGCACACAAGCCGAAAATAGGCACGGTAGGTGGTATAGTTGCGCAGCACGTCCAGAATGAAATGTTCCTCTATGGCCTGCCGCATGGAATAAATATGAAAGGCCCGGAAGCTGCCGTCCGCCTGCTGCCTGCCGAACAGATTAAGTGTTTTGTCCTTGGGCGTGGCGGTGAAGGCGAAAAAGGAGAGATTGCGGTGCCGCCCCTGCGCGGCCAGCTCCTGCCAGATTTCGTCCTGCTTGAGTTCCTCGCTGGCTTCTTCCTCGCCTTCCAGCCGGGCGTATTCGTTCAGGGCGGCCTCGGTATCGGCCAGCGCGGTTTTGAGCTTCAGGGCCGCCCTACCCGTCTGGGAGGAATGGGCCTCGTCCACAATGACGGCAAAGTTGCGGCTGCCGTGTTCCACTTCCTTGAATATGACCGGGAATTTTTGCAGGGTGGTGACGATGATGGCCGCGCCCTCGTTGATGGCGTCCCGCAGTTGGGCGGAGTTTTTGTCTATGGTCTGCACCAGCCCTTCCACCTGCTCAAACTGGCGGATGGTTCCCTGCAACTGTCTGTCCAGCACCCGGCGGTCGGTCACGACAATGACGGACTGAAAAATCTTGCGATCCTGCGCGTCATGTAGCCCGGTCAGGCGGTGGGCCAGCCAGGCGATGGAGTTGGACTTGCCAGAACCCGCGCTGTGCTGGATAAGATAATTTTGCCCCGGCCCCTTTTCCCGCACATCCGCCAGAACTTTATGCAGTACATCCCACTGATGGTAGCGGGGGAAAATGAGCGTTTCCTTCCGGTCAACCTTTCCTGTTTTCGGGTCTTTTTCCTCTTTGACTTCCAGATGCAGGAATTTTTGCAGCAGCTCAAGCAGGGCGTCCCGGTTCAGCACTTGCTTCCACAGATAGGCCGTGGCGTAGTCGCCGTTCCGCGGTTGCGGGTTGCCCGCGCCGCCCACTTCGCCCGCGCCGTTGCTGCCCTGATCAAAGGGGAGGAAAAAGGTCTGTTCCCCAGCCAGACGGGTGGTCATTCTGACATGGTACGGGTCAACGGCAAAACAGACGAGTACCCGCCGCTTGAAGCTGAAAAAGAGGTCGTTCGGAGAGCGATCCTGCCGGAACTGCCGCACGGCGTCATCCACGTTCTGCCCGGTGAGCGGGTTTTTCAGCTCCAGGCAGACCAGGGGAATGCCGTTGAGCAGCAGGGCCACGTCCACGCTGTTTTCACTGGACGGCGTATAGCGGAGCTGGCGGGTGCAGTGCAGAATATTGGCCTTGTATTGGCGCAGGCTTTCCGGGTTCAGGCCGGTTTCAGGCTGCCAGAACACAACGCGAAATTTGACGCCCAGAATGGAAAAGCCGTTGCGCAACACATCCAGCAGGGAGGTGACCCGCACTTCCTTGCAAAAACGATCGATAAAAACCTGATCCGCCTTGCCGGGGCAGTTGCGTTCATGGCGATGCCACGCCTTCGGCTGGCTGGTTTTCACAAAATCCAGCAGCGTTGCGGTATCCAGCGCAAGGGAGCGGTCAAAGTGTTCCGGGGTTCCGGCGGCATAGCCGCCATGCTCACAGAGCCAGCGGCAAATATCGTCCTCAAAATTGCGTTCTTTCAGATTGTCGCCACTCATTGCTTCTTGCCCCTCAGCTTTTTTGCTTCCGCTTCCATGCTCTTTATGGATTCAAGGTACGCCTCTTCCACAGGGGACAGCGTTTTGGCCTGATATTTGCGGTATTCGCGTTCCGCCTTTTCCAGTGCCTGCGCATGGCTGACCGTGCCCGCGCCCTGAAGCACGTTCTCGCCCGTGGCGGCAAGAACGCGGTCAAGGTGTTCCATATAGTCGCTCATGTGCATTGGGTTATGGCGCATGGCCTGTATTTCGGCAAAGTCGAAATAGCCCGAAACAAGATTGTTCAGCAGTTTCAGTTCATCGACGGTCAGGTAGTTTTTGGCGATGCCGATATCCTTTTTGGCGGGAAAATCCCCGGCAAAGGAGGTCAGTCCCATGAATGGCCTGTCGGCATCCGCGCGGGCGTATATGACCTCCGCCGCTGTCTGCCCATGCGCGGCAAAATGCAGCTTGTTTTGCACCACCTTGAAAAAGGCTATGGATTCCCTGCTTTTCGGGTCGTAGTCCACGCTTGTGGCGTACAAATCCAGAACCTGCCGGTACATGACCTTTTCCGAAGAGCGGATATCCCGGATTCTGTCCAGCAGTTCCTGCCAGTAATCGCCACCGCCAAGCTGTTTCAGTCGCTGGTCGTCCAGGGTAAAGCCCTTGCGCATGTATTCGCTCAGCCGCTGCGTGGCCCAGCGGCGGAATTGCGTGGCAATGAGGGATTTTACCCGGTAGCCCAGTGAAATGATCATGTCGAGGTTGTAAAAAGGAACTTCCCGCGCAACCCTTCTGCTGCCTTCCTGGCGAACCTGTCGGAAATTCCGACAGGTTGAGGCTTCATCCAGTTCGCCTTCTTCGTAGATGTGCCTGATATGTTCGACAATATTGGTGCGCGCTGTCTGAAACAGCTCCGCCATCTGCTGCTGGGAGAGCCAAACGGTTTCGTCCTCAAGACGCACCTCTATGCAGGTTTGGCCTTCGCCGGACTGGTAGATGAGAATTTCCCCGCCGGGCTGAATGGCCGGAGTGGTCTCGCCGCTCATGCCGCCACCTCCCGCTTGCCGGTGACGCATTCAAAAATCAGACTTTTCTTGTACGCGGCCAACTTGTCCAGCAGTTCCTGCTTTTGGGCGATAACGGCGTCTATTTCGGCGCATTTGGTGTCGATATGGGCTATGATAAGGAGTTGTTCAGCAAGAGAAGGACATACAACAGGAATTTTGGAAAGATTGGCCTGTGTCAATTTTGGCTGAGTCGAACCGGTAATAAAATGAAAAAGATCAACACATTCAAGTTGGTATGCCATATAATAAAGAGCATTTTGTGCTTTTGGCTTAAGAATATGAGCGTGATTGTTGACCCAATATTTACCTGTAGCAATATAAATAAGAGGTAGATTTCTTAACGCAAGATTTGCTCCATCTTCTCCGATAAGAATAAGTGGTTCATCAAAAATATATTCATCAATTTTATCAATAATTCCAGATGCCCCATAGTAGTCGTATGAACCATGCGTAATAACACGATTTTCAGCGCTTATTGGTCTCCTTCGCCCATCAAGATTATCAAATTCCCATCGAACAGAGCTAATTTTCCACCCCTCCGGCATCTCCCCAATCCACGGCACGCCGCTGTCCTTCATGGGCACGTCGGGGTCAAGCCCCTTGGTCACGGCCTCGGTGATGACCGACATTTTGTACGCCTTCAGCTTGTCCATGCCCTGCCGCACAAGCTCCATACTGCTGTCGATTTCAGCGCATTTGGCATCGAGGTAGTCAGCGATGCGGTGCTGTTCTGGGAGGGGAGGAACAGGGATTCTAATACTATGTAAATTTTCTGCTGTAATAGCTGGATAGCTTATCCCAACAGACAATTTCTCAACTGTCGATACAAAAAAATCAGAAAATAAGGTATAATACATAAATTTCGATGACAACTCCTGTGCCATCGGCGTAAGGACGGCAAAGCCTGTTGAACAAATATAATTGTCGTATATTTTTTCTATATATGAAACAGCTCTAAGATAAGTCCTTACTGTGGATATTATCACATCTCCACAATGAACTATTCTCCTTGCCCTGCTTGGGGCGTCATGAAAATTAAATTCTTGTGTTTCAATGATTCCATATAGCTCTGATACAGAGCTGATATCAATATAATTTATTCTTGTTTCAGCATCTGTGTTTTCCTGAAGTGTGTTTTTATTACAATATGTAATATATTTTAATTTTTTTATCTCCCACTCCTCCGGAATCTCCCCAATCCACGCAATGCCGCTGTCCTTCATCCTGCGCATGGCCGCCACCTTACTCCCCGAACAAATTCGCGAGATGTTCGCTCAGTTGCATTTCCAGCTCGCGGATTTCCACCGCCAGTTCCGCCGCCGGGCGAGGTGGGGTGTATTCGTAAAAATAACGAGTGAAGGGGATTTCGTAGCCGACCCTGCTCTTGCTCTCGTCGATCCAGGCTTCCGGGGCAAAGGGCAGGACTTCCCGCCTGAAATATTCCTGAATATCCTCTTTCAGCGGCACGTTTTCCGTATCGCGGCGGGAGGCGTCGCCCTTGCGCGGCTTGCGTCCGCTGCCCGGCTTTCTGCCGCGCTTTTTGGGCGCGGAATCCGCAACAGAATAGGGGACAAGCGCGGCGGGCGTTGACGTTTCCCGCTGTTCCGACTTGTCAGCGGATTCCGGGGCGGCTTCGCTTTCGGCTGGGCGCTCCACAGTAATCTTTGTGTAGCCAAAGTCGGCCACGTCAAAGATTTTGCTGATCCTGCTTTCGGCAAAGTCGCCGTACAGCTGGCATATTTCCGCTATGGCGGCTGGAGGGATGTCGTTGCGCTTGTTGCCAAGGGATTTGCGGCGTTTCGCAAACAGGCCGCTGGCATTGATGAGCTGCACCTTGCCGCGCCGGGTGGCCGGCTTCGTCCTGCACAGCACCCAAATATAGGTGGCTATGCCCGTGTTGTAGAAAATGTCGTTGGGCAGGGCGATAATGGCGTCCAGAAGATCATTTTCCAGAATAAAACGGCGGATCTCCGAAGGGCCGCTGCCCGCATCGCCGGTGAACAGGGGCGAGCCGTTCTGGATGATGGCCGCGCGGCCTTCCGGCTTGAGGCGGGCCACCGCTGTTTGCAGAAAAAGCATCTGGCTGTCGGATATACTGGGCAGCCCGGCGGAGAAACGCCCGTTGGCCTGCTTCGCCTCGCGCTCCACGGCGGCCTTTTCGTTCTTCCATTCCCGGCCAAAGGGCGGATTGGAGAGAATGTAGTCAAACTGCTGGCCAGCAAACTGGTCATCGGAAAGCGTGTTGCCGGACTTGATAAAATCCGCCTCATTGCCCTTGATCAGCATGTCCGCCTTGCAGATGGCAAAGGTTTCGTCGTTCAGCTCCTGCCCGCACAGTACCAGACTGGCCCGGCTGTTCAGGCTGTGGATGTGCTCCTGTGCCACGGAGAGCATGCCGCCCGTGCCGCAGGCCGGGTCGTAGATGGACTTGGTGACGCTTGCGCCGGAAAGGGGCGCGCTGTCATGGGTGAACAGCAGGTTGACCATCAGCTCGATCACTTCGCGCGGGGTGTAGTGCTGCCCGGCATCCTCGTTGTGCGCTTCGGAAAAGCGGCGGATCAGCTCCTCGAAGATATAGCCCATTTCCAGATTGGACACCTTGTCCGGGTGCAGATCGGCCTTGCTGGTGGTGAATTCCTTCAGCACCATGTACAGCACATTTTTTTCGCTCATGGTGGCCAGATGGGGCCAGAACGGCTTGAACCGTTCCAGTATCTGCCGGACGTTGGGGGAAAAGGCGTTGCAGTAGGCGCGGAAATTGGCCTCCAGATCGGCGGGGGCGTCCAGCAGACGGGCAAAGGTGAACGGACTGGTATTGTAGAAGGCATAGCCGGAGGCTTTTTCCAGCAACTTGTCCAGCAGGGGGCTGTCCGCGTACTGTTTGCAGGCGTCCAGAACGGCCTGTTTGCCGGGTTCCAGCACGCTGTCAAAACGGCGGATGACCGTGAGCGGCAAAATGACTTCGCCGTACTGGTGCGGCTTGAACACGCCGGTCAGCTTGTCGGCGATGGCCCAGATCAGGTTGGCCTTTTCGGAAACAGTGGCGGCAAGGGACATGGGGCTTCCTTCTAGTGTCTAATTGCAAAAATTCTGCGCAGAATTCTGCGCAGAATTTCTGCAGGATCGTTCGCGAAAAAACGTGGTTTTTCGCCCACTCACGGCGGCTACGCCGCCGTAAAACCCTTACGGGTTTTGTAGTGTCTACTTTTGCAAGTAGACACTAGCGAGGGGTAACACGGAAAATTTCCAGCGGGGTTCAGTATAGGGCGCGTTTGAGCAGGAAGCAAGATTGTTCCAAATGGTATCCATTGCACATATGCTTTCAAAGAGACTGGAGATTGCTTCCAGATTCCACGCAAGCAAACAGCTATCCGCATATGCAGATGGATTTGATGGACTCATGATTTTCAATCAGCGCAGTCTTTGGCGGAACCTTGTTTTATCCGTCCGGCACGGCTCGTCCGGCGGATGCTTCATATAATACTCAATAATCTCCGCCTCCTTGTTGAACTTCTCAACCTCCGGCTTGCCGAGCCTTTGCCCGATCACCCAAATGTCGCCTTGCGCTCCAAATGCGTAGTCGAGAATACGCTGGATATACTCAAGCTTTGGCGCAAGGTCTGCGGGAGAGGCAGGGGGCGGGCTGTGTCTCTGTATTTCTTCTTCCACCTCCTTGCGAGAATACCCGGCGCAACGCAAATGGAGCGCCGTTGCCGCTTCCAGTCGTGACAGGGTCAACCCAGCATAACGGCGCTTGACCATTTCGCGGTAGGGAATGAGCGGATTCTGCATTTTGCCGACTTTGGGAAAATGCCCTTCCTCAAAATGGCCGTATGTCATGCCTGGCTTCAGGATGCGGCGCAGCCGCCAAATATCGGCAAGCCAGGGACTGCGCTGGCGCAGCCAGTCCTTGAATCGCCCACAGGTTTGCTTCGGCATTTTGGGCAATTCCTTTCTTGTCGCCGCCAGTTCCCGGCTTTGCTGGATTGGCAGTAAATACTTTGCCATCCTCACAAATTCGGGGCCATATTGGGCAAGGCTGGAAAAGGTTCTTGCCCTGTGCGCCTTCTGCTGTGCCTTGAACTCCGCAATGACAAGCGCATTCTTTCTCCGCAATGCCGAGTTTTGCCGTTTCTGTTCTTCCTGAGCCGCTTTGCGAAGGCTCATATATTCATGCCATTGTTTCTCGGCGATCTTGCTGAGCGGCTCCGGCTCAATATTCGGCATGACTGCCGAAGTGTCGCCGGGCTGGTATTCTCCAAGCCGCTTGCAAAGTTTCCCCATGCTGAACTGCCGGTCTATGGAGGAAGCCTTCACGGCAATATCGCCGACAAAAACAATCGCGCCGGAGCCTTTTTTCTCAAACCGCAATCCTGCCTCTTTCAGACCATCGTGCAGCTCACTCCATGAGTTCGCATTTTCCATAATGTCGTGGGCGCGTTTCTGGGCAATACGCTGGGCGGATTTCGCGCCGGTGTAGTTTTCAAAGTCCTGCGCCTTGCTGGTCGGCGGCTGTTTTTTTCTTGGCTCGTTGCGGACAATCATGTTGTTTTCATCAACGCGATAGCGGGCATTTTTCTGCGGCTTCCAGCCCTGGACTTTCTCTATGGCCGCGACAATTCTGTGAGCTGCTTCAATATCAAAGCCATTATGCGGCTGGATTACTTTCAGCGTGTCGGGATGGACGCGATTGACGAGGATATGGGCATGGACATTTTGCGTATTGGCGTGAACGGCCACAAGCGCCTGATGTTCCTCCAGCCCCATGCCCTTGAGAAACATCTGCGCGGCTTCCGTGATTTGTTGCTCTGTCGGTATCTCGTTCTCATTCCAGCTCAGCAACCAATGGGTAACGGGCATCCGGCTCCTTACGGATTCTTCAGCAAGCGAGATCATCTCGGCTCGTTGCCCTTTTTTTGTTGCCGCGATGAAATTCAGTGCTGTTGACCAGACACATTTGTTCTTGCCATCCTCATCTTTTTCGGAAAGCACATAATCAACGACGCCGCCAATCATGGAGCGTTTCGTCTTTGTCAGATTGGTACGCTTAAACTTTTTGAGTATCATTTCCCTGCCCAAGCCTGTCGATTGCTTCCTGAATCATTTTCAATGTCCGGTTCATCTCGTTCCATACTTCTGACTGACGGGTCTCGCTGGCCAAAGCAAAATTGTGCTTGAGCAATCCCCCAAGCCGCCGCAGTTCCCGGGTAGTCTGGTCGTCCGTTCTGGCGATGATGGGCCTGCCGCCGAAGAACAGCCGCCGCATGTATTCCGCAACGGGAATGTGCGCAACGGCGGCCTGCCTTTGCAGTTTTTCATCTTCGGCTCTGGTTATTCTCACGGTGCGTCTGCACTGGAATTTCGAGTTGTTTCCGCTGTTTTTCTTCATGCCTTTCCGCCTTTATCGTGCGAGAAGCGAAGCGCCGAGCGCGATGGGGATTCCAAAGGGGCCTGCCCCTTGGCAGGTTGGTGTGGCTGGCTGGCAGCCAGCTACCAACCTGTAAATTCTAACTGCCAGTGGAAAGCAAAATATCGCTGATTGATTTTTCCATTGCCTTTGCTCCCTTCGCTTTGCTGATTAGCTTCAGCATACGCTCAAAAATGGTTTTATATCCAGAGAAAAAAGCAAATAGACGATATTATACTGTCCTGAACAAACTCTTCTGATTTCTATTTTGTATGATAAATATTTTTTTGTTGTCCATATATGTCCAGCTTAAATACTGTCATTTCATATCATACAATACAATCCATGAAATGGCGTTGAATAAAAATCTGAAATTGTGCTACTAAAAAGCAATTCTCCATTTTGTCAATCCACACTCAAAAAGGATAAACGCCAATGGCAAAACCAATACGCTACACTGACGCGCAAATAGAAACAGCCCGCAAAAAACTCCGCGGTCTGGCGGCGCAAAATCAGGGACACACGCGGGCGGAAACCGCTGGGATACTCTCCGTCGATGTCCGCAAGGCCGTCCAAAAGGGATACAGCATACGGCAAATTCGGGAGGTGCTGGCTGAGGCCGGGCTTGCAATCTCGCTTGACCGCCTCAAGGCTTTACTGAACGCGCCGGAGGAAAACAGCCAGGAGGAACTTGCTGATAATGGCGGCAAGTCCGGGGCTATTGCTCCTCCGCCTGACGGAAAACCAGCACAGCCTGCCGCAAGCTCGTTACCTGCACGGGAAGAGGAGGAGTTGTGATGAAAAATTCCGTCGCTACGCAACTGACGCTTTGCCCCATGCCCCAAAGGGAAATTCGGGGCTTGAGCTTCACAAGCGCAATCAGAAGCGGCTTGCGTCCTTACGAATACAAGTCAGTGATTGAGGCTTCGTGCCTGGAGGCCATTCTGGATTTCAAGATATGGGGAAAAACGCCCTGCCTTGGATGCTATTTCCGGGACATATCCACAGGCAAAAAGTTTGTGCTGTACGCCCATGATGATTGTCATTCCCATCGCTACACGCCCAAAGACAAGGAATTTGACTTCAGCCAATCCGGCATAGAGGGCAGTCTGTTTTACCTCGTAACCCGAAAAACACGGACTGGGAAAACGTTATGGCAGAATGCCAGATTGCTCCTTGGCCCGGATCAGCAAGCGGCAATTCGGGACAGGATATTTGAAGTATATTCCGGCCTTGAATGAATTGCCTTTTGGCGTTCCGCCTTTCTGCTTTCGCCATGTATTCCTGTTCGAAAGCCCACCGGAGGCATTCCCGCCCATCAGCCACAAACACGAAAAGCCGAAAGAAAGGCGGCATGGTCAAGGCCGCGAAGCGCCCGAAGGGCATGGCCTTGATTGCGCCGCCGCTTTCGGCAACGTGCCGTGGCTTGATGGGACGGAAAGAAAGGAACTGTCCCTCAAGAGCCAGAGAAATCCTTTTCCATCCACGAAAAATAGGGGTTGAATTTGAGGGTTTCGATTTTTTATCTAGCACATAACAAAGTGTTATGATTAGTATTTTATCTTAAGATAAAAATCCGAATTGGTTCACTCAGATAAGCGAAGCCACTGACACGGGTCTTTTGCGGGAACTCGTGCTTTTACAGGCTTTCCAGTTCGAGATGGCCAGAAAAAACAATGAGCTTCTTGACAAGCTTACCGTGATTGCCTCCCTGGACTATCTGACACGCATGGACGGAACCACAGGCAAGGAAATGGAAGACCTTTATACGCGCATGGTTGGGGCGCAACAGTAGGTGGCAGTCATGGACACATCATTTACCAAAAAGGTCGGAATGCGTTCCGGTTCTGGCAAAAAAACATTGTTCTCCCGAAATTTCATAAACCAGCAACCAGTCCGGCTCTATATGCAACTCCCTTTTAGGCTCCCATTTTCCTTTAAGCGGGTGATCTTTATATGCTGGCGGCAATGGTCTTTGATTAAGAACCAGGATATCAACCATTGCTTTCAATTTTGCCATGTCATAACCGCGCTTTTCGATCCGCTTGACATCTTTCTCAAAAGATGTGGTGAAAACAGGCTGGAGCATAGTCTATATGCCCAACTGCTTAAACATATCGGCGGAGTCTTTCGCGTAATGGAGTCCCTTGCGGTTATCAATATCCTCAAATGCCTTCAGCGTTTCCGCGTTGGGTATTTCATCGCCATATTCTTCCTCAAGGGCTGCTTCCGCATCGAAAGGCAAGCGCTTGTCCCTGGCGGTTTTCGCAATCATAAGCCGGATAGCATCAGCAAGGGTAAAACCGGTGTCATTGAGGGCTTTGGCTGCCGCATCCATGATTTCCGTATCAATCTCTGTTCCGACATAGGCGGTGGCTGGCATCATAATACTCCGTATTTGTCCAAATTTATCCAATATTTTCCGTTAGTCAAGTTTTCGCCCGCATGGAGCAAACGCTATGGCTTCTGATATTCCGGCAACTTCCGAAGTTATCCTGCAAACCGATTCCAGCAAACAGTTTCTGGACACATTCATAGGTCAGGGCTGGGACAAATGGGGCGAAGGGCTTGGCGGCACAAATGCAGCCGAGCTTATGCTCCAGCTTTTCAGCGCGTTCAACATGGTGGCCCTTGCCTGTATTTCGGCCCTGTTCATCTGGGTCATGGCTGTCGCCGTGGCCGGAACAGCCCATGAGGGAACACCGTTCGGAAAAAGATTCAGCTCTCTCTGGATGCCTCTGCGCTTTGTGGGCGCAATGGGCGCTCTTGCTCCGATTTTCAAAGGTCTTTCCCTGTTCCAGATTGCCATTCTCGCTTGTATCGGCTTCTCGGTAAATCTTGGTAACTATGTATGGGAACTTGGGGCCGATTACTTCATAGAGCATGGCGGCCAGATTTCGGTTCAGGCCCCTGACCAGAATGTTACACAGTATTCCGCGATTGCCAATGGCTCGCTGGAATCACTCACGCTTCAATATTACCTCAACGAGCGTAGGGGAATGTCAGTTTCCCCGGGCGGGGAATGGAGCTACTCCGGCAACTGGTTCAGGTCTGGCGGCGAATACACATTCAACTTCAACGGCAATCTCGGTTCCATTACCGTGGATTGCGTTGACGAAGGGGACGCCCTGTGCCGTGGAAAAGTGAACGCTGTCGGGACAGCGGTGTCGGAATTGTCGCCGCTTGCCTCGCAGCTTGCCAATCCGGACACACCGGCTTCAGACATAGAGCCTCAAGCCCTTGCCAATGCCGCGAACAGCATCAACCAGACAATCCTTTCCGATTTGCAAAGCTATGCCCAAAACGGACAGCTGCAAGGCAAATTACAGGAATTTGAGCAAAACGCCAAACAATACGGCTGGTTCATTGCCGGTTCATCCTATTGGTCAATCGCCTGGATAAACCAGGAAGTCAAGGACGCCATGTATTCCGGCATTTCCTATAACGCGCCGGAATACACCAAATCCGAACTTGTGGGCATGACGCATGGCTTGCAGGATTTTGAGGCAATTCAGGAGCGTGTGGCCAATTATATCAAGACCGGCTACGGGGCAAGACGCGGTATCACGGATGAAAATTCCAGCCCTGCCGCAACGGATGAAAGCCGCGCCCTTGGCGATATTGGCAACTGGCTCCGCCATACCCTGAACAAGCTTGTCGCCGGAAATATCCTGCCGATTGCCATTGAATCCATGAGTTCGCAAGACCCTATCATGGCGGTTTCCAATGTTGGCGACTATCTCATCGGCTCCGCCTGGGGGCTTGCCTCCGCGCTTGGGGTTGTTGATGTGGCACATTCAATGGGCAAGGCAATTCCATTCATAGGCAAGGCAGTCCCCAATCTAGACAAGTATATTTCCTTTATCCTGTTTTCAGTTTTTTTGCCGCTTTTATTGTATGGACTTGCGCTGGCCTATTATCTTCCGGCAATTCCATTCATTCGCTGGGTTTCCGCTCTTGTGGGCTGGATAATCCTTGTGGTGGAGGCTCTTGTGGCCGCTCCGCTCTGGCTTTGCGCCCACGCCCTGCCAGATGGCGAGGGCGCGGCGGGACAACACGGCAAGCGGGGATATTTCCTCCTGCTGGGCATCGTGCTTCGCCCGCCGCTCATGGTTACGGGCTTTTTCGCAGCTGTCATTCTCATGAATGTTCTTGGCCGTATTCTCGGCGCAAGTTTCGAGATGTTTGTGGGCGGCACGGCGCAGACCAAGATACTCGGAATTACCGGCACATTCTCCATGCTCGTCATACTTGGCATTGTTGTCATAATGAGCGCCAACAAGTTCTTTTCGCTTATCCACTATTTGCCTGAACACGTCACCAACTGGATAGGCCAGCAATTCTGGGGCATGGGTGAAAAAGAAGACCAGTCCGGCGCAAAGAATGTCTTTGTCGGTTCCACAAACGCGGTCAGTTCGGGAGCGCAGGGAGCAAAAGACCTTCGCCAGAATATCCAGACTGGAAATACCAGCAGGGGCTTCGGCACAAGCCTGACGGAAGATAATTTCAGGAGCTGACCATGAAAAAGCCGAAATCAATCGCTTCAATATTTGCTTCGGCAAGGGAATCCCGAAGCCGGTTTGCCAGTGTGAAAAACAGCCTTTTTTCAAGACTCTCTTTCTTCAAAAACGACAGGGAAAAGGAAAAACAGGCGTTTCTTGAAAGCGATTTTGTCAATGTTCTCTCGGCATGGGGAATAATGGGCGCTGAAAATGTGCCGGGAGTGATTTTTTGCCTCCGCTTGCGTCTTTTTGTTCTGGCCGCGTTGCCGCTTTTATATGCGGTTGTGGCAATTTCCGGACTTACAGGCAAAAGCCTTCTGGTTTTCTGTCTTGTCGCCATTCCCTGTCTGTTCGGGATTCTCACAACACTATGGCGGATTTGGGTTTTGAAACACTCGCGCTTCATGCCGTTTTCGCGCTGGCTTATGGCAGGGTTCGGCTTGTGGGCATAGGGGGCGGGTCTATACATGTGTCTTGCCTTTTTGCCTTTCAAACAAAGGAGAAAATTTGATGCGAAAATATGTTCTCATACTTGCGGGATGTCTTTTCCTTTCAGCTTGCGCCCACAAGACAAAAAATCCTGTGGATGAGCCGGTGGATTTTGTCGCCCTGACATTGGGACAGGCAGCCGAGGAAGCCCACAGCGATCTGGCCATGCTCGCCAGTTTGCGCGGCAAAGGTCTGGAACCGCTATTGCCGCCGGCTGATCCGGCCTTGCTTGAAAGGATGTCCATTACATGGACTGGCCCAGCCGAGGATGCCATTCAGAAAGTTTGCCTCCAGACTGGTTACAAATATCGTGAAATGGGAGGGCCATCCGCACAGGAACTGGCTGTCGTTGTTCATGGTCTGGATAAACCCGCCCATGAAATTCTGGAGGATGTGGCATGGCAAATCCAGCCGCAAGGCGTCCTGCATGTTGATCCAATAAACAGGGCCATAACTCTGGCCAGAACAGAAGGGGCAAAAGGATGAAAATCCTCTATATTGCATTTTTTACCCTTTGCCTTTGCGTTTCCGCTTGTGCTGGCAAGAAAAAGGATAATCCGCCTTCCCCATTGCCAGACGCTGAGGTCGTGATTGAAACCGATGAAAGCGTTTTGAGGCAATCTGCAACTCAACCTGAAAATCAGGTTGAAAAAGTGGAAAAAGCCCAGATGCTGCTGGTTTATGAAACCGGCATGGATGAAGGGCAACCGGCCCGCAACAACGAGCCGCATGAACTGAAAGAGCTTCTTGAAGTCAAAAACGGCGCTCCAAAGGGAGAAAGCGCTGTTTCCCAAATGCGTCCGGCGGCAATCCGCGAGGCGGCGCAACTGGCAACATTCCAGAAAGCCATGTCGTGGCGTTACGGCCAGCTTGTGAATGAAACTGGAAAGTACGCCAATATTATGGATGCCGCCTTCAATTTCTCTCCGCTTTTACTTACCCAGGGAGAGGCCCTGATCATGCCTCCCATGCTTGCCAAAGGCGGCGCGTCCATGCGCATTGAGGATGGCGACACCGCCACTTCAGCCAAAGCCACATACGAGCTGATTGAACCCGCGAGATATATATCCAGCCCTCCCACATGGCGGGAATTCCTCATGGTGGACAGCTTTCCAAAGGCTGAGGAGCCAAATCCGGCCCTTTTGCCCAGGAATCAGGAAGAAAGGGCTATCTGGCGCAAGGCCGTGCGCGAGGCATGGAACGAGGGCGAGGAACAGGCCGACCAGCTTTACGCGGACAATGTTGCCCGCATGACAAGGGAGTATCGCGGCATCATGCTCTACCATCTGCTTACCGCGCAACATCTTCTGAGCAAGGTGGGCACAGCTTCAGCCCGGCTTGGACGCCATGCTTCAGGCAACAAGCTGAATATCGGCCAGCACGTTTACAGGATAACGAGGCCATCGGCTTTTATCCTTAACCCGGGAAAGAAACCGGCATCCAGCGCTGGGAAGCATAAGGGAAGGAAATGACTGAAGCATTGCGTTATCCCAATGAGCCGCGTCTGCGCTGGGAACATACGGACATCAACAATTTATTGTTGTGGGGCACAAATCTTGGCATGTCCGACCTCTGCCTGCGATCCGGCCTTCCGGCGTGGATGCGGCTTAACGGCTTGTGGCAACCGGTTACGGACAGGCCCATAACAGGCGATGAGCTGTTTTCGGCTCTTGAACGGCTGACAAAAAACAATTCCGTATCAGCCCATCTCAAATCCAGCCAGTCAGATTATGATTTCGCGCACCAGATTGAGGAAAAAAGGGGTCTGCACAGGCGTTATCGCGGCAATGCCACACCTGTGGCGGATGGCTATTCCACAGGCGTGAAAATTGTTTTCCGCTCCATTCCCTCACTGCCTCCGGCATTGGCGGAGCTTGGGGTTGAGCGGGAAATACTTGCCCATGCAATGCCCTCCAATGGCCTTGTTCTTGTAACCGGAGTCATGGGCAGCGGCAAAAGCACGCTGCTTGCGGCCATATTGCGGGAAATCATTGAAACTGGCGGTCGCCATGTAAGCACATACGAAGCGCCCATTGAATTTGATTTTGACGCCATTCCAGAGCCGGGCGGCCCTGTTTCCCAAAGCACCATTCCGGAGCATCTGAAAAGTTTCCTCACCGCGACACGGAACAGCACCAGAACGGCTCCGGATGTGGTGCTTATTGGTGAAAGCCGTGATCCGGACACTTTGCGCGGCATGATTGAAAGCGCGGAAATCGGCGTTGCGGCCTATTCCACCGTGCATACGCGCTCCGTGCCCGAAACCATTTCGCGCATAATCAATGTGTTCAGCATTGAGGAACGCTCCCAGGTAACGGCAACGCTTCTGTCGTGTCTGCGCCTGATTATTTCGCAAAGGCTTCTTCCCCTCCCTGACGGCTCCGGAAGAACAGCCTTGCGCGAGTACCTGGCATTTACTCCCGAAATCCGTGAAATCCTGCTCGATACAGCGCCTGAACAGCTTATCCGCAAAACGGAGGAGCTTCTTTCAGCGCATGGACAGAAAATGCAGGACGCGGGACTTCGCGCGTTTCAGGAGGGAAAAATCAGCAGGGAGCATTATCTGGCCATTCTGGCCGAACGCAAAAGCAAGGAAAATGAAAATGGAAAAAAATGAACGCTATGCTGTTTATTCAATAAGCAAATGTGTCAGGAACAAAATGAAAAAGAATTTATGGCTGCGCCTCGGCTCCGGCATCCCCAATTCTGACGGCTCTTTCAGCCTTTGTCTTGGGGCATCCCCACTGCCTGACCCGAAAACCGGCTTCATAAACCTCTATATGCGCAAACTCATGCCGCAAAACAGGCAAACCGGCGGTAACGAGGCAAGCATCCATGTTGAAACCGATCCTGTCTTTGGTCTGCCACTGGAGGCAAGGTGATGGGCGGTTCCAATGTGGTTTCCCTGTCCGGCGGCAAGGACAGCACCGCAATGCTTCTCATGCTTCTTGAACGCGGCGAGGACATTGCCGACATCGTGTTTTTTGATACCGGCTGGGAATTTCCGGCCATGTATGAACACCTGGACAAACTTGAAAATTATATTGGCCGTAAAATCACACGGCTTGCGCCAAGACTGCCCATTGGCACAGACACTGACAAGACGCCTTTTGACTGGCTGTTTTCCGATCTTCCCATAGTCAAAAGGGGCACGTCAGAAGTCCACAGGATTGGGCGCGGCTGGCCCTGCGCCGCAAGGAGATGGTGCAGCGGCGTCAAGCGGGGCGCAATCAATGCGCATTTTCTTGGCCTTACACACAGGCAGGGACTGAACTTGCCGCTTTGCCAGTGCATCGGCTTTGCCGCTGATGAACAGAAAAGGGTTGAAAATCGCAAATGCAGGGGAAAATGGTACAAGACCAGATTTCCTCTCGTTGAATGGGGCATAACGGAAAAGGCAGCTCTAGATTATTGCCTGAAACGCGGTTTCAGCTGGAGCGGCCTTTATATCTGGTTCAGCCGTGTAAGCTGTTTCTGCTGTCCACTCCAAAGCCTGTCCGAGTTACGCATCCTCAGAAGCAAATTTCCTGAACTCTGGAAGAAAATGCTACTGATGGAATCCTGGCTTCCCGAAGGCAAGCGCAGGCAGTTCAAGGACACCACAGTTTCAGGTCTTGAAGCGCGTTTCGCGGCGGAGGAGGCATGAATCGTGAGGTTTTATGGCGGGACACCGGCCTTACGCCCAAAATATTCATTCTGGACGCAAGAGCGGTATTCCCCGTGGCGATCTGGCTTTTCCACTGGACATGGTGGACAGCAATGATTGCCGGAGCCGGAGTTATCGGGCTTTACCTTGTGCAAAGGACAGGCATGTCGCCAATGGCCTGTCTGCGGGCAATCAGGGTGAGGCTTTTGGGAACAAGGCGCGAAACGCGCCAGACTGAAATCCAGTGGCGCAGACGCTGCCGCTGGTGAGGAAAGTTTATGAAACACATGGAGCGCAACAGTTTTGGCATTTATGACCGGCCCATGCCATTCCGTAAAAAGGCCGAGGCTGAAATCAGTCTTGATGAATTTGAAAAACAGCTGGATGAGGGCGCGTTTCTCATGGATCAGCATGAAGCCGCAAGACTTGGCTTTATTCATCCCGACCATGAAAGCGATTCCGTAATTACGGCCATCGGGGGAAAGGCATGAGCGACAAGGCCGAAAAGAAAAACCGTTTTGAAATCAGCCGCGAGGTTCAGGAGGAATTTGTCAACGGCATTGCCCAAAACATGCTGACGCTGGCGGAAAATGCGGGCGAATGGCAAAAAGGCTGGGCATCCGCCTCCCCTCCGGGAATACCTTTCTGCGCGGCGACAGGCCGTGAATACAGCGGCGCGAACATGGTTCGCCTCATGCTGACAAGCATGTTGAGCGGCTACAATGACGACCGCTGGATGACCTTTAATCAGTTGCAGGAAATCCAGTCAAAAAATCCGGATTTGGAACTGCATATAAGGAAAGGCGAGCATGGAACAAAAATCCTTCGACCGGAGGAAATCTTTTTCACAGTTGATGAAGACGGCAAATGGAACTTCCTCAAGCGTGAGGACATCAAAAGGTTGCGTGAAGCAGAGGCCAATGGCGAGGAAATACCCGAAGTAAAGCGCAAGACGCTGTTTTATCCCTTTACCGTATTCAACGCCGCCCAGATTGAGGGTTTTCCGGCAAAGGAAACTCCCGATAATCCCATGACGGAAATTGAGCGCAATGACCTTGTGGAACGGTTTGTCGCTTCGTCAGGTGTTGTGGTGGAGCATGGCGATTTTGAGCCTTGTTTCAAACATGCTGAAAATGTCGTCCAGCTGCCCCGCCCAAATACTTTCCACACCACGGAAGAGTATTACGCCGCGAAACTGCATGAGTTTTTCCATGCCACAGGCCATGAAAGCCGCGAGGACAGGCAAAAGAAAAAGGAGCAGACGCTCAAGGGCTATGCCTTTGAGGAAATGAGGGCTGAAATGTTTTCCATGCTGGCCGGGGCCATGCTCCATTTGCCCATGCCTGAAAGCAATTCAGCAGCCTATATCAATTTCTGGAACCAAAAATTTTCCGGCGGTGATGCCAGGGCTGTTTTCCAGTCCGCATCCGAAGCCGCGAAAATGCTGACGGCGGTCTGCCAGTATCAGCGTGGTGAGGAGCCTTCCGCAAAATGGTTTCCAAAACGTGAGGAATGGGCTGCCCTCATTGACATCCAGCGCCAGCGGGACATTGCCAACGGGATTCATGTCCAGGTGAAGGAAGGCTCAGACCACTTTGTAACCTCCCCGCGACAAAAACGCGAGCCGAAAGCGCCCGTCAGACTGCCGGAAATTGTGGAGGATTTCAAAGCCATAACCGACAATCCGGCGGCACAGGCTCGCATGATTTTACAGTCGCCGGATTTCCTTGACATGGCTCTCAAGATGGATCCGAAGCAGGTCATGGAGCTGGCCAACCTTTGCAACAGATTTTCCACTGTTCTCAGCATGGAAGCTGAAGCCATGCTTTCCCAGGCTCCAAAGGCCGTGGAAAATTCCATTCCCCTTAATGAACAGAAAATAGCCGCGCAAACGCGCATGAGGGTTTGAAATGCGACTTTTCATAGCGGAAAAGCCAAGCCTTGGCCGCGCCATAGCAAACGGTCTTGGCAATCAGAAAAAAGGCGAGGGCTGCATTATTTGCGGCAATGACATAGTAACATGGTGTTTCGGCCATATGCTTGCCCAGGCATGGCCACAGGATTATGACCCCGCATACGCGCAATGGAAGCGCGACCACCTGCCCATAATTCCCCATGAATGGCAAAACACCGTCAAGAAGGAAGCATCCGGCCAGCTGAAAATAATCGGCAAGCTGTTAAAAGATGCGGACTGTGTTGTGAACGCTGGCGATCCGGACAGGGAAGGCCAGCTCCTTGTGGACGAAGTGCTGGAGCATTTCAGCTACAAGGGGAAAGTCCAGCGTATCTGGCTTGCTTCCCTTGATGATACATCCGTCAAAAAAGCCATTGAAGGCATTTCGGACAATTCAGAATTTCATAATCTGCGCGATTCGGCCATTGCCCGCGCAAGGGCCGACTGGCTTTTCGGCATAAACGCCACAAGAGCCATGACCATAAAGGGCCGCGATAGCGGACGCCCCGATGTTCTTTCCATTGGCCGTGTCCAGACGCCAACTCTTGCCCTTGTGGTGGCAAGGGACACTGAAATAGCCGGTTTCAGGCCGATTGACTATTTCATCCTCAAGGGAAATTTCACTGTTGATGCCAGACAGTTTTCAGCCCTTTTTGTTTTGCCGGAAAATCAGGAAGGGCTTGATGAGGCTGGAAGGCTCGTAAACGGCGAAACAGCCCAAAAGCTGGCAAAGGAATTCCAGGGCAGGGATGGACAGATATGCCTTGTTGCCAGAGAGGAAAAAAGCAAGTTGCCTCCCTTGCCGCATTGTCTTTCCTCCCTGCAAAAAGCGGCTTCCTCACGGCTTGGCATGTCGGCGCAGCAGGTTCTGGACGCTGCCCAGAAGCTCTATGAGAAAAAGCTGACGACATATCCGAGGACTGACTGCCGCTATTTGCCGGACGAACAGTATTCCGAAGCCGCCAATATCCTCCATTCCCTTTCCTCCATATCCGGCCTTGAGAAAATTGCTGGCAATGCCAATGCCAGTCTCAAAAGCGCGGCATGGAACACCAAAAAGGTAACGGCGCATCACGCAATCGCGCCCACAGGCGAAAAACCTGACGGGCTTTCAGGCAGGGAACTCGACTTGTACCTGATGATAGCCACAGCCTGGTGTCTGCAATTCTATCCTCCCATGCGCTATGAAGCGCAGAAACTTGCCCTCAATATTGGCGATGGCCGATTTGAGGCGACAGGAAGGGCAATTCTGGATGCTGGCTGGACTGCTGTAACGCATGATGAGGACGAGGAATCCTCCCAGCAGAATCTGCCGGAACTTGAAAAAGGGCAAGCAGTCCATTGTTCTGAAATCCAGCTTCAGAAAAAGAAAACCACGCCTCCAGCCAGGTTTACCGAGGGAACGCTTATTGAGGCAATGGCCAATGTCCACCGCTTTGTGGCTGATGCCGGCGCAAAAGCCCAGCTGAAAGAAGCAAAGGGAATTGGCACGGAAGCCACAAGGGCCAAAGTTCTGGAAACGCTGAAAGAGCGAAAATATCTCGCGGTTGAAAAAAAGGCCATTGTTTCAACTCCCCTTGGGCGGGAAGTAATCGGGCTTACGCCCAATGAACTCAAAGATCCCATAACAACCGCCGAATGGGAAGCGAGGCTGGAGGCCATTGCCGATGGCAGGGAACAGCTTGATGTTTTCCTGAAAGAGCAATGCGCAATTCTGCCAGGTTTGCTCAAGGCCATTCTTGGTGACAGCAAGACCGAATTTCCCTGCCCGAACTGCGGAGCGCCGCTTTTAAGGCGTCAGAGCATGAAAGACAAGTCATGGTTCTGGGGCTGTTCGGCCTATCCTGATTGTAAAACTACATTGCCCGATGACAACGGCAAGCCGGGAAAACGCGGCGCACAGCTTACCGAATTCAAATGTCCCGGCTGCCAGAAGCCCTTGCACAAACTCAAGGGCGCAAAAGGCGAATTTTTCGGTTGTTCAGGCTATCCGGAATGTAAAAAAACCTTCCCTGTGGGAGCGGATGGCAAGCCGGATTTTACACCACGCCAATATTCAGGAAGGAAAAAATCATGAAATATTTTTTCATCGTCATTTTCGTACTGCTTATGGCCACTTCCACTTATGCCGGTTCATGTCAGGACATTCAGGAAAGCGCAAATGCCGCCATCCAGTCCAGAAACAACAGGGTTTCGGAAAGCCACAATACGGCAATGCCAGACCCCGAAAGCGAGCGTGAAGGTCTTTCGCAATGCCTTGGGACAATAAACGCGCTTGGCGATCCATTCAATCTTGGCGTTTCCCTGCCGGATTTTGAGCAGATAGTGGGCGGTCTTTGTTCACAGGTGGATTCTTTCGTCCAGCAAAAAATCAATGAAGTCCACAATCAGGTTCTCAACGAAGTCAACAATATCGGTGGGGGCAATCTGCTGAAAGTCTATGGGACAGATGAATACATATTCAAGCTCACGGGAAAATTGAAATGAAGATTATAACCATTTTACTCGCAATATGCCTCTTGGCTTCGCCGGTTCAGGCTGCAAAGCGCACAAAAGTGGCGTTGCCCGTAATCCGTCCCCTGACTTTTGAATCCATTGTCAATGCCGCAAGCCGATATGAGGTGCCGCTTGCGCCTTTGCTTGGCATACTCGCAACCGAAAACGGTCGGCTGGGCGAGGCATTGAGCAATACGAACGGCACATGGGATTTGGGGCCATTCCAGGTCAATACCTGTCATCTTAATGACCTTTCCGAAATCGGCTTCACTCCGGTCGCAATCATGTCCGACGGCCCTGTGAACGCTCTGGCTGCCGCGTGGCTCCTCAGACAGGAAATAAACCGCGCCGGAAATCTCTGGCATGGCGTCGGCCATTACCATTCAAGGACGCCTTTCCGCAAATATGGCTACATCCGCAAGGTTCGCGCCAATATGGGGAATTTGCGGCGGGATGGACTCAAATCCCTGCCCATCCAGTGGGGTAAAAAGCTGTGAACAATCCTGAAAGCCGCGACAACCAGATGTTTGTGCTGGTGGCCGCGGTGTTTATCGCCGTCATGGTGGTTCCGGCGGTCTATGCCATGTACGCGGGAAAAATAAACGGCCCCTTGCTTGAGCTTGCCAAAAAGGAATTGTGGATGTTTTCGGGACTGGATGAGCCGGGGCAGGCGTTTGCAATGTTGTCCCGGGTTGACCCCGCCGAACTGGACTGGGCGACAATGGACAAGATTCTCACCTACGCCGGTTCATGGCTGCGCTGGCCGCTTCTGCTTGTTCTTGGCGCTCTCATAGGCATTTCATTCTTTTTTGGCAGCGTGGAAAAGCTGAAGCGCAAGCTGGACATGGAAAAACTGCTTTCCGAAAACTCCAGAAACTTTCCCTGCCTCCTGCCCATTGTGGGCAAGGGCAAATATCTGCTTTCCGCTGAATCATACGACAAAGGCCCGTGGCGCATAGCGAGGACGCCAATCCAGTTTGCGCTGGCGCATGGCATTCTGAATGGCCCCAACGGTTTCCCTTGCACGATGGAGGAAGCCCTGGAAAACGGTATGCCTTCCAAAGACAAGCCGGCCTTTGGCCAGTGCGTGTTCAGGGAGGAAGAAGCAATGAAAGCCATGCAGAAACAGCTTGGCGAGCCGTTTGTGGATTTGGCCGGTCTTTCGCCTGTCCGCAAGGCTCTTGCAACCGCTTTCATGCTCTATGCCCTTGGGCAAAAACATGAATGTATCGCCATCCTTGATGACGCTTCCGCTTCATATTCCGAAACCGGGGGCAAACCACAATGCCCGATACTGGAAAATGGCGATTTTTCTGCTGTTCTTGATAACGCTCTGCTGGCATGGATTCAGTTTTCCTCCAGAAAGACTGTCGCAAGGCATTTGTCTTTCCAGCTCCCTCTCATGATGGCCCTGCTTGGAGAGGCCCGCAAGAAGGGAGTTCTGGCAACTTCGCAATTTATCTGGCTCAGACCGATGGACAGGCCGCTCTGGTACGCTCTCAGCCAGTGCGGGGGACGCGCGGCATGGGCCGAGGGGCTTGCGGCATGGTCGCATTTTCAGGCCGAGGAACACGCTGGCAAAACTCTTTCCGCTCCTCATCTGAAAGCGGCTGTGGAAAGCCTCAAAAACTCCCTTGATGCCCAGGGATGGCTCAAAAGCGATTATGACCCGTTTTATCAGGACATAACAATACGCAAGGAAGGGGCTGACACTGTTGTAACCGCGCCAGCCGAGGAAGAAACGGAGCAATAACAATGGAAAAAAGAAAAATACGCGGTCTTGAAGACCGTGAAACTCATGAGCGAAAACAGCTTCTGCGTGATGTCCGGACGCCTTTGCAGCAGACGCTGGACGGCCTCAAACTTCCGCAAATCCAGACAGGCGGGATAATGGGGGCGGGCGTGTGTCTGTTTCTTTTCCCTGCCTTTTGTGTGCCCATATTCATGTTCGGAGTATTCTGTTTCAGCTTGCGCTGGTATTTCGCAAGGCATGAAAGACTGCCTTTCCGAATGCCGCTTGGCGCTGGCGGCAAGGACATGGGCGATCCGCTTCCCGGTCGGCGCGGTTATGCGAAGCCGGAGGGAATTTTCTTTCTTGGCAACAGGGTTCAGGACAATCAGGAACTCTGGCTGAAAGCCAAGGATATTCTCACCCATACCCTTTTATTCGGCACAACCGGCTCCGGCAAGACTGAAACTCTGGTTTCCCTCTCATACAACGCTTTGGCGACAGCAAGCGGCCTGTTTTACATTGACCCCAAGGCTTCGCCAAAGCTGGCTGTCCAGATTTGGCAGATGGCGCGTTTCCTTGGCCGTGATGACGATTTCAGGGTTCTCAATTACGGCACTTCCGGCAAGGTCAAGGGCAAATCGCCGCGAAGATTATCCAACACCAACAACCCTTTCACATTTGGCTCCGCCGAAGCCTTAACCCAGCTCCTGGTTTCGCTTATGCCGGCTTCTGACGGCGCAAATTCAATTTTCGCTGACAAGGCGCAAGCCCTGATTTCCGGTGTCATGTACGCTCTTGTGGATTTGCGGGACAAGGGCTTGCTCAAACTCTCCACTTCCGTTATCCGCGACAATCTCGCTCTTGAAACATGCGTGAATCTGGCCCTGCGGCCAGAACTGGATGATGAATCAAGGGCTTCCATACAAGCGGCGCTTGCCACTTCCGGCTGGATTGCGGGACGGGAAATGAAAGATCAGCCGCAATCCTTTGCCGAGCAGTTCGGCTATGCCCAGTCATATTTTGGCAAAGCCCTTTCAAGCCTTACAGACACCTATTCCCACATCTATGGAGCGGAAGATGGCGAAGTGGACTTTGCGGACTGCATCATGCAGCGCAGAATCCTCGTTGTCTTGCTTCCCTCCCTTGAAAAAGCTCCAGCCGAGCTTGCCAGTCTTGGCAAGATAAGCCTTTCCGCCATCCGCAATGCCTGTGCTGTTGGACTTGGTGCCAACATTGAAGGTGATGCCGCTGATGTCCTGGAAGCGTTGCCTACGGATGCAATCGGCATTGGCCCGTATCTCTGCATTGTGGATGAATACGCGGCAATCGTTACGCCGGGCTTTGAAGTGGTTCTAACACAGGGGCGCGGTCTTGGCATTGCCGCCATTGTTGCCTCACAAGATTACGCCGGAATTCTGGAAGCGGACAAGAAAGGCGCTCAACAGATGGTTGCCAACACATCTATTAAAATATTCATGAAATTACAGGATGCCGAGAAAACATGGGGACTTATCAAAGACCTGGCTGGTCAGGGAACTGTTTTGCGAACGTCCGGCTTCAATGTGAAAGATAATCTCGGCATGGCCTATCACGATTCATTGAATACCACTGTGGAGCAGGAGGATCGTGTGGCATTGCGCGATTTGCAGGAACAGATTGAGGGTGAGGCTCACTTCGTTTTTTCAGGCCAGATTGTGCGCGGCGATATATTTTATGCCAACCCATCGCTGAAAAACGCCCAGCTGCGTGTCCCGCAACTGGTGCAGATTTCTCAGGAGAACACGGATGCGGAAGCCAAATAACTTGAAAAATGGGAACTACACAAACATTTTGTATGGCACCTTTAATTCTTCGGAAATGCGCCTGGCCATTTTTAGCGAGATGTTTCTCCTGCCACTCTCCATATCTGAAACCATGTTTTGGGTGATGGACAATCTTTCAGCCAGTTCGGCCTGCGTAATATCTTCCTTTACACGCAATCCACGCAAAATCATCCCCGGAGTCACATTGGCGAAAATTTCATCAGAATCAACAAGGTCATCACCAGTCATATCCACTTTGCGGACTTTGTGGCCAGCCAGGTCCAGAACCCCTTTTATTGCGTCCGCAATCTTTACCGCCTTGTTCGCGGGAACTTTCAGGGAAATCAGGGATTCGCCTTCCGCAAGGTTTACTTCAGCATGTTTTATGTTGCTTGGATGGATGCACATTTCGGTCTGCATTTTTCCGCTCCTATCGGAAAAGGCTGTAATTTACGCTTCCATGCGGGCCTACAAAAACGATTTCAATCAGCTTGATATTGTTGTCTGTAACTTCCCATACGGCAACATATCTCGGACGGCCCTTGTTGAGATGGCAGTGGTGATACTCGCCGCGTTTGCCTTTCAGCTTACCATAATTTTGCCATTCCGCCTGTATCGGCCCTTCAAGCTTAAGCTCCAGCCTCAAGGCGGCAACGGCCAGATACATATCTTCGGGAAGTTTGGTTAGCTGTTTTTCAGCTTTTTTTGAAAGGAATACTTTCCAGGGCGAGGATATGGCCGTGTTTGTTTCGTCCATAAGCACTTTATAACTTAATCAGGAATATTCGCAAGTAATATTTGCGGAGGGAAATTTTATGTCCATTGCAAAACAGGTAACTGGCTGGCTGCTCGTGCTTGCGCTGCTATTTGCCATTTTGGGAATTTTCGGAGTCGTTGCGTCCGCCGCTTCGTCCAGGGCGGACAGGTTTGCCGTTGAAGCCAGGGTAAAAGCTGATATGGCGAAAGACCTTGCATTGCCTCATGAAATATCTGCCAGCCTTACCGGGCGGAAATGCCTTGACGGTCGCCCGGTCAAGGATTTTCAGGGCGAAATCATTGAATACTGGACGAGCATGGAATGCCCATATTGCGGCATTGCCGAGCCTTTGAAGGCGCAACGGGAAAACAGCGATATTTGCATTGTTGTCCGCCATGCTCCGGCCTCCCAATATGGAGAATCGCTCAAAAAGGCTCTGGCGTTTGAGGCATTGCGGACATTCTCTGTAAATGCCGCAAATCGTTTTTGGGATGTTGTTGTTCCAAAAACTTCCCTTGGCATTCCCATGCCATACGAAGCGGCATTGCGTTCGGCGCTGGAAGAAGCGCTGATTTCGCCGGAGGCATTTGCGGAAGCCATTGAAAAAGTTTCGCCACAAATAAGCCAGGATATTCTGGCCGGGCAATCCCGCATAAACACCACTCCAACGTATGTGATGCGGGGCATACGCTTTCCCGCATGTGATTTCAGCGCTGATCAGCTGCCAAAGGCTCTGGAGCTTGCCCGCAAGACGCGCTCCGATGATAGTGAAGCCAGAAATGAAGCTGTTGGCCTGATTACCCGTGGACTTCTTGATGAACAAATCTTGTAGGGAAACACAATGGCCAGAAAACGCAAAAAAGGCATAGACACCAACCAGTATTCCCTGTTTGATGTAGTGGCGGACAGCATTGAGGAAAAACAGGCTGAACTCGCCCAGGAAAAAGTTTCCTCGGAACCGGAGCCGGCAATCAGGCTGGAAATTGCGCGGGAGCCGGAATCGCCTGTTCATGAGGAAGATGCGGAACCGGTGCGCCTTGGCATAAATTCTGATGGGGCTTCCGTGTACCGGATGCCTGACGGTTCCCGCATGGCAAGCCATAATCTCGCAATTATGCGTCTTGTTGACGGGGACAAGTTCAGCCCCGATGAGTTATATGTTCAGGGCAGGCATGAATTCCTGACCATTCAGGAAGTTGCCCATTTCCGAAATGAAACCAATCTTGTTGTGGAGGCGGATAATGTACGACAAACCAACCGGCCTTCTGGAAATCGCCAGAAGCGTCCTCAAACCGGAAACAATAGCGGACGTGAGATCGGGGGGATACACCAGCCGGGGTTATTCGATACTGGATCGCTGGGCGCTGAACCAGCCGGAGGAACTGAGGGAGTTGGAGGCAGAAGGCCAACTGGCATTGGATCTGAAGTTATACCCCCAGCAGCAGAAAGAAGCCAAAGCTCTGATGAGCGACACGGCGAGGACGCTGAGGAGCCAGGGGCTGAGCGACTTCGAGATATTGCAGGCGATGGAGATAGACATGAGCCTGAAAATTACAGAATAACCGAGTCGGATCATCTTGGCTCTGGCGGGGCCAAAACCAAATATGCCGACAATATCGCCGCAATCCGCCTTCTTCAGAATCTGCAAGCGGGAAATGCGGAAGTTGCCACGCCAGATGAAAAGAAAATCCTTGTCCGCTATGTCGGCTGGGGTGGCTTGCCGCAGGTCTTTGACCCAAAAAATGAGCAATGGGCCAAAGAGTATCAGGAATTGCAGGGGCTGCTCCCCCCTGCGGAATATCAGGCTGCCAGACGTTCAACACAGGATGCCCATTACACATCCGAAACCGTTATCAGGGGGATTTATCAGGGGCTTTCAAGAATTGGCGTAAAATCAGATACAAGATTGCAAGTTCTGGAACCTTCGGCGGGAATAGGCAATTTTATTGGCCTGGCTCCAGAGGAGTTGAAAGCAAATTTTCTGGCGGTGGAACTTGATCCAACCACTTCCACTATAGCCAGGTATCTTTACCCAAAAGCCAAGCATCTCAATGTGGGCTTTCAAAATAGCCAGCTTCGGGGTGCTTTTGATGTTGTAGTCGGCAATCCTCCTTTCGGCAACCAGGCATTGTTCGATCCTGACTATCCTGAACTCAAAAAGTTCACCATCCACAACTATTTCCTCGCAAAATCCGTTGATTTGCTGCGCGAGGGCGGCGTGGCCGCTTTTGTGGTCAGCCGCTACTTTCTTGATTCCAATGATCCAAAAGTAAGGGAACATATAGCGCAAAAAGCGGATTTTCTTGGCGCAATCCGTCTGCCGGACACAGCATTTCGCCAGAACGCCCTTACAGATGTTACAGCCGATATTGTCTTTCTCCAGAAAAACAGCGGCCCGAAATTGTTCAGCCAGGATTGGGTGAACACAGACAGGCAAGAATTTGAGGACAGGCAGAACGGCGGCATTCGCTTTGGCACAATCAATTCATATTTTATCCAGCATCCTGAGCAGATTATCGGCAAACTTGTCTTTGACCACGGCATGTATGCCGGAAGCCTCACTTGCGCCCAGGATCCCGATAAACCTGATTTGGGCAATGAGATAGCCCAAAGGCTTGCCGCGCTTCCCCAGGACACGTTTGTTGTTCGTGAAAACCAGATAGAGGAAACGGCTCAGGAAAAAAGAAACGAAAAATTTCTGGAAAGCGATTATTTCAGATCATTGAAGCCCGGCGCTCTTGCGGTTGAGCCGATGAGCGGCAAAATCATTTTCAAGATTGCCAGTAATTTTGGCAACGGCACATACGACTATTTGTCGGTGAAGAATGATACCGCCAGGACGCGCATTTCAGGCATGATTGGGCTGCGCGACACCTTGCGGGAACTCCTGAATACGGAAAAATCGCCACAGGCCGATGAAATGCGCATGGCCCAGCTGCGCATGAAGCTGAACAGCCAGTATGATTCTTTTGTAAAAAAATACGGCCATCTCAATTCACAGACCAATCGCGGTCTCATGCGCGATGATCCGGAACATCCGCTCCTTGAATCCCTTGAACTCAAATACGACAAGGGCCTTTCCCCTGAAGCCGCTGAAAAAGCTGGAGTAAAGCCGCGTCCGGCAAGCGCGGTAAAAGCGGCCATTTTCAGACAGCGTGTGCTTAAGCCAGCCGAAATTGTGGAAAAGGTGGATAATGTCAATGACGCTTTGGTCATTTCCCTTCGGGAAACAGGCAAAATTGATTTCAGCCGCATGGATCAGCTTCTGCATCAGGGAGCGGAATCCATCCAGAAAGAACTTCAGGAAGATGGCCTGATTTTCCTCAATCCCATGACCGAGGCATGGGAGATAAAAGACAGGTATTTAACCGGCAATGTGCGGGAAAAACTGAAAATCGCCGAGCAATACGCCCAAAACGACAATCGTTACGCGGCCAATGTGGAAGCGTTGAAAGCTGTCCAGCCTGCGGAAATTGAGGCTGTGGACATTGGCATAAGATTTGGCTCCACATGGGTTCCTTCCGAGGTGTTCAATGCCTTTGTGGAACATCTTCACGATGGCAATGGCAGTCAGGATATTTCCTATTTTCCTGCTCTTGGCCGCTGGCAGGCCAAAGTAAGGATATGGGATGACGCTATTGATTCCAGCGTTTACGGTATTCCTGAATATCCAGCTTCAAAAATCATTGAGTCCCTGCTCATAAACCGGCCAATCAAGGTGGAAAAAGAAAGCGGCGAATATGATGAAAACGGCAAGCCAGTCATGGTCATTGATCAGGAGCTTGCAGCCGCCGCCATGCAAAAGGCTGACGAGATAAAACAGGCATTTCTGGACTGGGTCTGGACTGATGACGACAGGCGGGAAATGCTCACCAAACTATATAATGAGCGTTTCAATACGCATATTCCTCCCCATTATGACGGCTCGCATGTGGAGCTTGTGGGCGCTTCCAGTGACATAAAGCTTCGTCCGCATCAGAAAGACGCCGTATGGAGGGCAATTCAGGAAGGAACGGCCCTTTTTGATCATGTTGTCGGAGCCGGAAAGACAATGGCCTGTATTGCGACTATCATGGAATCAAAACGTATGGGCTTTATTTCCAAACCAATGGTTGTAGTCCCCAACCACCTGTTATTTCAATGGAAAGAAGAATTCTACAAACTTTATCCTGACGCAAATGTTCTTATTGCTGACAAGACAGATTTTACAAAACAAAACCGGGAAAGACTATTTGGACGCATAGCAACCGGTGATTGGGATGCTGTCATTGTAGCCCACAGTTCATTCAAGAAAATAGACATGCCAGCCGATGTTCAACAGGAAATACTTGAAGAACAGGTGGAAGCGGTAGTCGAAGCCATTGCCGCAGCAAAGGAAGCCAACGGTTCACGCGCCACAATAAAGCAGCTTGAAAAGCAGAAAGAGAAAATGGAAAACCGCCTGAACGCGCTTGTCGCGGCAGCCGGAAAAAAAGACAAGTCAGTTGATTTTGCCGATTTGGGCGTGGACGCGCTATTTGTGGATGAATCACATGAGTTCAAAAACCTTGCGTTTCAGACAACAATGAATGTTTCTGGTCTGGGCAATGTTATGGGAAGCGCAAAGGCTCTGGATATGTTCATCAAATGCCGCTACCTGCAACGGGAGCATGATGGCCGGGGCGTTTATTTCATGACCGGCACACCGGTTTCCAACACCATTGCCGAGGTTTACACGCTTCAGCGTTATATGCAGTATGAGGAACTGAAAGCGAAGGGCATTGAGCATTTTGACGCCTGGGCTTCAACATTCGGGCAGATTACCAATGCGTGGGAGTTGGACGCTACGGGGGTGAACTACAGACACGCATTTTGCACCGCAATACACCTTATAATACTACTTATAGCATATATTTCAATAACTTATCTCCAAATCTCCGTCCAGCCAAGTCCAGTAAAACCGCCTTGCATATAGCAATTTTTTGGGTATTATTCAGGGTATCCGAGCAAAACGCCATATTTTAAAATATGTGCATAACTATTTGAAAAATAATCAAAAAAATTTATTTGTGGGTATCTGGATCTCATGGGAAGCACATGGATTTACGGGTACTTTCCGCAGGGAGGGAAAATGCTGGATGAACGCATCATTCAAGGCTTGAAAGCCGAAGCCAAGCCCAAAAAATATGCCGATGGCGGCGGCTTGTTTCTTTTCATTCCCGTCAGCGGCAAGAAGCTCTGGCGCATGGCATATCGTTTTGACCGCAAGGCAAAACTACTCACATTTGGCGAATACCCACAAGTTTCCCTGCTTGCGGCGCGTCAGAAGCGGGAGGAGGCAAAAGCTCTTATAAAATCTGGAATTGACCCAGCCGAACGCAAAAAAGCCACGCGCAACGAAATTGCCGACCTTTCTTTTCGGGCTGTCGCGCTTGAATGGCATGAGAGGGAAACCACTCATTGCGACAGAAGGTATCGCGCCTTTATGCTCAATTACCTTGAAAGATATTTCTTTCCGGTTTTGGGCAGCAAACCGATGTCCGAAATTGAAGCAGCGGACATCATGCGGGCCATAGAGCCGTTGCGGGAATCCGGGGCGCTTCGCGGCGGCAGAAGGCTTACTGACGTATGCGGCCAGATATGCCGCTACGCCGTATCGACTGGCAAGGCGGAGAAAGATGTTACGAAAATCCTGCCAGTTCCATACCGTTCAAAACAGGAGGGACACAGGGCGGCTTTTCTGGATGAAAAACATCTTGGTCAAATCATGCTGAATCTTGAACGGCATGAAGGCTATTTCCCCGTAAGCTGCGCCTTGCGGCTTGTGCCATTACTGTTTGTCCGCTCAGGCGAGCTGCGTTGCGCGGAATGGAGCGAATTTGATTTTTCCAGACGGCTCTGGACTATTCCCGCCAGTCATTCTTTCCTGTCATATGACCATATCGTGCCGCTTGCGCCGCAGGCAATGAAAATACTCAAGGCATTAAGGGAATATTTAGGACAGGGAGCATTGTTGTTTCCAAGCATAAAATCGCCAAAAATCCCCATAGATATGTCCACAATTACCGTATCGCTTCGCAGGCGGGGCTATGAAGGCGTCAAGCTGTCTTTTGACGGAATCCGCTCTTTAGCGGCGCGTCTTTTGGCGAAAAGAGGATATGCGGCCAATATCATCAAAACGCAAATGGCGCACAAAATACGGCCAGACAGGAAAACCGGCTTTGATCCGTGGCAATTCCTGCCTGAAAGGAAAAGCATGATGAATGAGTGGGCCAATTATCTTTATCTTTTGCTGGATAAGGCAAGGAATACTGCCAATTCAGGAGGCGCAACATGTTGACCGATACCCAGGTTAAAAATCTGAAGCCAGCGGACAAGGCAAAAAAATACGCGGATGGCGGCGGTCTGTATCTTTATATCGCTCCAACTGGCTCAAAATTGTGGCGCATGGCCTATCGGTTCAACGACAAGGAAAAGCTGTTAAGTTTTGGAAAATACCCCATTGTTTCCCTGAAAGAAGCCAGAAATAAAAGGGATGAAGCCAAAAAATTGCTGGCCTCCGGCATTGACCCCGCAAAGCACAAGCGGGAAATGAAAAAAGCCGCCAGCCTTGCGGAAGCCGACACATTTGAACATGTGGTTATGGAATGGCACAGCACCCAGACGCTGCACAATACTGAGAAAGACAGGGCAAGAAAGCTGTATGTCCTCAGCCATTATGTTTTTCCGTCCTTGAGGGATTTGCCAGTTTCGCAGATTACTCCGCAAGACCTGTTGCTAATATTGAAGCCGCTTGAACAGAAAGGCCAGGAATTAATGGCCCAGCGGATATTGCAATATTGCAAAATGGTTTTCCGTTATGCTGTGGCTACTTGCAGGGTTGACCGTAACATTGCCGCTGACTTGCGGGGAGCAATCAGACAGCACAAAGGAAAACATAGGGCCACAATTCTTGAGCCTGAAAAAATCGGAGAGTTGATGCTCAGGCTTGAGAATTACCAAGGATATTTTCAGGTGAAAAGCGTGTTGCGGTTATATCCCCTGCTGTTTGTCCGCTCCGCCGAACTTGCGGAAGCCGAATGGAGCGAATTCAATTTTGAGGTTCAGGAATGGCATATCCCGGCAGAGCGCATGAAAATGCGCCTTCCCCATATCGTGCCCTTGTCAACTCAGGCGATGGAAATTTTAAAAGAGCTTCACGCGGCCACCGGAAATGGCAAATATCTGTTTCCCTCAAGACACAGCATAAAAATGCCAATCCATTATTCAACACCATTACAGGCGCTTCGCGCCATCGGTTACGGCAAAGAGGAAATGTGCATACATGGCTTCCGTTCAATGGCCTCCACCATTCTCAACGAGCAGGGGTACTCGCCGGACTGGATTGAGCGTCAGCTTGCACACAAGGACAAGGATTCTTCCCGTATCGCCTACAATCATGCCCAATACTTGCCGCAAAGACATGAGATGATGCAGGCATGGTCTGATTTTCTGTATGGCTTGTTGGCAAAGGCAAAGCGGAATACCGCTTAATGATTTTTTGCATACAAGAAAAATAGGCCAGACACATTTTTTGGCGTCCAAAATGGCGTAAACAAGAATAACAGGTGTAAATTCAAGGGGGTACATTTGATTTTTATAAAGTCCAAAAAGTTGTCAAGGGAAAATATGAGTTTTTTTAATCCGCTCACCGCACCTTTTTGGACTTTGTGGGAGAAACATTCATAATGGCATTTTTACCAGAACGCGGGAGGCGGAAAAACCCATGATATGCTTTGCGAAACATCACCGGAAAGGAGAAAAAATATGTCGGATATTTCCAAAAAAGGACTCATGCGCCTGCCTCAAGTGCTTGGACTTGTCCCCATCAGTAAAAGCAAATGGTGGAAGGGATGCAAGGATGGCATTTACCCCCAGCCAATCAAAATCGGCCCGCGCACAACAGCATGGCGAACATCGGATATTGAAGCCCTGCTTGACAAACTTGCCGCCGAAAAAGAATCAAAATGAACAGGAACATCGGTTCGATTGCCCCGGCACTGCGTCCGTCACGCCCTCAAATGTGCCGGAAGCGGCCATTTTGTCAAGGCCAGGCCCTTCGGGCCGCATACGCGGGCCTTGACATTCATGGCCGTGCTTCCGGCATGAAATACATGCGGGCGACGGACGTGGATGCCTCCGGCGGGGGCTCAGTCAATGGATATACCCATTCAAAATGCAAAAAGGCAGGAAAGACGGAAAGGCAAAATACATCCCGCGTCAGCAACGCTCCTTCCTTCAAAATACCATCAAGGCATTTCCGAAATACATATCAGGCTGGCTTCAAATACCGGCAATCCAAAAGCCGTTATGCCGCATATTCCCTAGTGTTGCGTCCATGAAATAAATAGATATAATGAACCGCAGATAAGGAGTTCGTTATGCGGCCATGCATCCGGGTTGAGTTGACCGAAGAGCAGGAAAACACTCTAAAAATGTGGGCAAATTCAGGAAAGACAGAACAACGCCTTGCCCTTCGCGCAAAGGTAATTCTTCTTGCGGCTCAACGAGTTGGAGTGAAGGGCATACAGGAACGCATCGGCTTAAACTGGCAAAGCTGCCTGAAGTGGCGCAAACGATTCCTTGCGTTGGGCATTGACGGCCTTTACGACAAATCGGGCCGGGGACGTCAGCAAAAAATAGCGCCGGAAGAAAGAACGGGCATTATTGCACTGGCTTGCACCACACCTGCTGATGGAAGCACGCGCTGGAGCGTGCGGAAACTTGCCGAAGCGACTGGGTATGGCAAATCAACGGTACAGCAGATTCTTTCGGCTGGGGCCATCAAGCCGCATAAAACCAAGTATTGGTGCGGGAAGAGCCCAGATCCGGAGTTTGCGGAAAAGCAAGCTGCCATAATCGGCCTTTACCTGTCTCCGCCGGAAAATGCCTTGGTGCTTTGCGTTGATGAAAAGTCACAAATTCAAGCGGTTGACAGAACACAACCTGTATTGCCGATGCGGCCGGATAATCCCGCAAGACTGACGGCAACATACAAGCGAAACGGAACAACCTGTCTCCTTGCCGCCTTGGCCGTGCACAAGGGTGAGATAACCGGCAAGTGCGTAGACAGCGCCAACAGCCAGGAGTTTCTGCGTTTTTTGAAACGCTTGTACCGTCAATATCCAGGTCGGCAGCTTCATGTAATAGTGGACAATCTGTCAACACACAAACAGGAAGACGTACGTAAGTGGGTAGCCCAAAGAAAGCGTTTGACGCTGCATTTTACGCCAACTTACGCCTCCTGGCTGAACCAGATCGAGATATGGTTTAATATGTTTACGCGTGACGTATTACGCGGAGGAGTCTGGCCGAACAAGCGGGCTTTGGTGGAGCAGATTATGTGCTACATCAAAAACTACAATCAACTCTGGGCTAAACCGTTTCAGTGGACATATACCGGTAAGCCCTTGGTCGCTTAAATATCGACGAAATTAATGGACGCAACACTAGCGGCGTCATATCCCAAAGCGGCGGCAGCTTCATTTCATTTCACCATCACGCCATTGCGCGGAATACAGCCCGGCCATTCACCATTCGCATTTCCAATGCGCGTTGAATGTGCGCTGTCCGCGAAGACAGTGCCGATTCCATGCGGCCTGTTCGCATGTTCCATGCCTGCCGCATATCGGCAAAATGCCATGCGGACGCTAATCAGCAATCTTCCAGATGCTGATTTCCCGCATACCATTTTTCGCAAATATGCCTTTCCGTTTGTCCGGCGATATTTCCGAAGGCCAGCCTACGTTTCGTCTATACGCTGCGCGTATAGCCTCACGGCTGGCGAGGGGCAAAGCCCCTTCGAACCCCAAAAGGCAAAAAGGCGGGAAAGGCAGTGAGGCGCGTCAAGGCTGTCCGCTCTGTCGCAATCGTAGTCCGCTTGCTCCCGGAGGAGAGGGACGCCATGCGCCTGAACGCCGGAGTGCATGGCCTGAGCATGTCGGATTACATCCGCCAGACATGCCTTGGCATCCGCTTGCGAAGGACGCCGGAAGAAAAGCGGCGACTACGCGAGCTGGCGCGTATCGGCGCGAACCTTAACCAGCTTGCGAAATGGGCAAACACCTACAAGCGGACCGCCGAAGCTCTGGAAGTATTGACGGCGCTTGCCGCCATTGAAAGGACAATCACGGCATGGGCATCATGTGAAGATACGGAAAGCGAAACGGAGTCCGGACAATGATGATGAAAGTTTTTCCGCACGGCACGGGCTATGGTGACAAGCCAACGAAATATCTTGTGCGGAGGGATTATCCGGGGAGAGACACAGCCCCGCCCCATATCCTGCGCGGAGATATTGCGTTAACCAGAGCATTGATTGACAGCATTGACCGTCGCTGGAAATTCACGGCTGGAGTCTTGTCATGGCATCCTGACGACAAGGTGAGCGAGGAAAAAGAGGCCGAAGTCATGGACGCATTTGAGAATGTGGCTTTTGCCGGATTGGAGCCTGACCAGAGAAACATCTTGTGGGTGAGGCATACACATGCCGGACATCATGAACTGCATTTTGTGATTCCGAGAATGGAACTGTCGAGCGGCAACGACTTCAACGCCTGTCCCCCAGGCTGGCAAAAAGACTTTGATGTTTTCCGTGACCTTTTCAACTGGAAGGAAAATTGGGCGCGGCCAGATGATCCGGCAAGAGCGCGTGAGGATATTCCCAAAAAGGCGGACTTGTTCAAGGCGAGGCTGGCGAGATGGGGAAAGGAGATACACGAAAGCGAGCGCGACAAGATTAAAGATAAAATTCATGCGAGGCTTAAAAAGCTCATATCCGAGGGAATGATTGCCGACAGAACCGCAGTCATTGAGGCGATGAAAGACATGGGCCTGAGCATCAATCGCGCTGGCAAGGATTATGTGAGCGTCAAAATGCCGGAAAGCGGCATGAAACTGAGATTCCGTGGAAGCATTTATTCAGAGGCATGGAAGCCAGCGGAAAAGATTTCCATTGACGAAGCCGAAGGACAGCAAAAGCAAAAAATCAGATTGCGCATTGAGCGCTTGGAACTGGATTATGAGCGGGTTATCGAAAAACGCGCCGCATGTAACAACAAGCGCTATCCACCCCGATGGATGAAAATTGAAAATTGGGCTGAACTGGCATTGCCAATAAAGGAGATAAGGAATGAGCCAGACTTCAACGGAAAGGCTGCTGTTACAGACTGTGAAAAATCTGGAGCAGCAATACGAAGTGAGGGACGCCGGGATGTCCCGACGGCTGATGGAGATGGAGGAGGAACTGAAAGCAGTAAAATGGGAATTACAGAAATTGAAAGATATGTTCACGGCTGCGAAAAACTTGTTCACGAGCTTGCAGGGCTTGTCAGACAAAATCAGGGGAAAAGCGTGAAACAGCCTGAACCGGAAGCGCCCAGGCGTTTCCGCATGAGGTGAAAATATGGGGAAATTCAAGCGCATACAGGTCAACGACATCAAGGCCATGCAAAAGACGCTGGAGGATTTGCCGGACAAGAATCTGGGGAAAACCCGCGAGGAAGCCGCCGAAATGCTGAACGCCCAAATTCTGAAGGCTTTGGACAAGGGCTACACCCTGAAGGAAATTACCGAGCTTATGGCAAGGGGCAACGTGTCGATTCCCGCGCCAGTGATCCGGGCCAAAGTTCTGCCCCAAGCACAGCCAAAGGCGCAAACGACAGGTAAAACGGCTAAAAAAGCCGCTCCGCAATCCTCGCCAAAAGCGGAGACAGCCAACGAAAAACAGTCAACCGAACCGTCATATTATACGGCGGATATTCCAGATACGGAGCTTTGAAAATGGACAATAACAGTGTGTTTTATGTCGGAGGAAGCAAGGGAGGCGTGGGCAAAAGCCTGTTTTCCTTTGCCCTGGTCGATTATCTGTTAAGCAAGGATAAAAATGTTCTGCTTGTTGATACGGACACGGACAACCCGGATGTTTACAAGGCGCACAAAGACCTTAGGCTGGATAATCTCGTTTGCAGGATGAACAGCCTTGATGACGCTGACGGCTGGGCTGACTTGCTGGATACGGTGCAGAAGTATCCCGAGCATATTGTGGCAATCAATGCCGCAGCCAGAACCAAGACCAGCACCGCCAGCTATGGTGACATCATGATCGGCGCATTGGCCGAGATGAACAGGGAGCTTACGGCATTCTGGATCATCAATCGGCACAGGGATTCCGTTGAACTGCTTCATTCCTTTCAGGAGGCGTTTCCAGATATCCGCCTCCATGTATGCCGGAATTTGTATTTTGGCGAAGCGGGCCGATTTGAGCTTTACAACTCGTCAAAAGCCCGTGAGCAGGTGGAGCAAAAAGGCAAAACGCTGGATTTTCCCGCAGTGGGCAATCGGGTGGCCGACTGGCTCTACTCAAAACGCAAGCCCATCCGCTACGCATTGCCCGAAATGCCCTTTGGCACACGGGCAGAACTGAAACGCTGGCGCAAGCTTTGCGCGAAACTTTTTGACGAGGTAATAGGAGGATAGCAATGGCATTTGACGCGCCCATAGACATGAAAAAATTTTGCGATGGCAAACTGACTCCCGAACAGGAAGCGCGTGTGCGCGAAGTGGCCGCAAGATTGCAAATCCGCGAGGATGACGCCGTATGGCAGTTGCTGGAGGCAATGGAATACCAGCGCATTTTTTACGAAAAGCTGCCAAAGCGCATTGAAGACACTTCAGGAAAACTTCTGAAAAATATAAAGGAAACGGCGGAAGCCGAAGTTGCCAAGTCAAAGACCGAATTGACAAAAAGCGTTGTTCAGGAAGCCAGATACCTGGCAAGCAAAATCCAGTGGTCGGAAGTGCTTCCCCTGCTAATTGTGGGAATAATCAGCATGTTTGCCTATACTGCCCTGAGCATGTGGGCTGGATTTCAGCTTGGAGCCGGGGAAATACGGCCAATACGGGATGTTTTGCTGATTCCGTGGACGCCATTGGTATGCCTCGGCATAGGCTTATGTGGCGTGTTTTACTTGCTCCCGTCATTAAAAAAACTATGTGACCAAGAGGAATACGCGGGCTGGCACTGTCTGGCGGCAATCGTAATCATCATCGGCAGCGTTGTCATTCTGAATTTGCTGAATATCAGATTTACGGAAAGAATATTGGGATAGGCCGCCGCCCCGCATTGCTCCGCGCCGGGGACGGCTTGTCGCAATGCGGGGCCTTGGCGGCAGACACAGCCCCAGTGTCCATGCGTGCCATTTGAAAATCATAGAGGAGAGCTGCCCCAGCGAATGTGCGAAAATTCTTGACACTACCTACCTACACCGCCAGTATTGGGGACGCCATATGTGGGCGTCACTACTATCAGGCTAACGATGATGTCATACATCAAAAAATATTGTTATTTCAATAGGTTGTAAAAAGGATAAGAGTGTAACGGACATGACCACTTTTTCTGCTTTTTTGTTTGCAAAAACAGCCAGACAGTAATGTGTGGGCGAGTGGCTATTTCTGTTGCAACAGAGGCAATCTGACCGATAAGGTCATCAAGCAATACATTGCGCAACAAGAAGATGTTGATGAGATATTGAGGATTGAGGCTGAATGACTTAATCTTGCTTTAGCGAGAATTATACCGGCTTTAGCCGGTGGAGTGTTCAATACAGTATTAAAATGTTAATTTCCTATATTGATATGTGTTAATAATTCCTCTTCTTCAAAAAGAGTTTTCTCGAATTTCAATGGGAGCATAGTGTTAATAGTTTTTAACATTTCTATATTGTAGAAATTTCTAATAATAAAAACAATAAATTGGTAAGGGCTAAGAGGGGAACTCACAGGGATTCTACAGTGCTTGTATTGTCCTATGGTCAAATGGGAGTGCGGATGAGTAACTGCTGAAGCAGAAGATGGATCATAGTCAAAGCGAATTGGGATAATAACACGTTCTTTATCAAATATATCACTGTATAATTCGTCATTGACATATATGTCCTGATTGTTTTGAAATTCTTCAAGATGAGGGGATGGAAAGTAAAAAAGAGTATGCTTTGAGATTTGGCCATCTGTAAATGTGTACAGCATGCCAAGAAGAGCTCCGTCGATTAGCTTTATATTATAAGATTTATTTTCTACTAAAGTGTCATATTTGTCTTGGTATGACATCTTACGATTTAATCCTTCAATCTTAGAAGGTATTTTTATATAAGCTGTACCTTGCTCACCGGGGAGTACAATAGGGAAATTTTCACTTACAGATAATGATGAGTCAATTAAGTTAATTGTAATATGTTTTATCTGCATTAAAGTAGACAGTACATGAGGGGCTTTTGTAGGATCTTTGCTTTTTCTTTGAGTTGTTTTTTTTAACTTATTATGCATTGTTATCTCCGATGAGATTAAGCAACTCTGAAAGAGCTTTTTTATCAAGATCTTGCTTGTAAATCTCTTGTTTCTTTAATTTGTCAATCAAACTTGCTAGTTGTTCATTTCCCATTTCAATTTTTGTCCTTTCACCAGAGCTGACATCTCGATTTACTATATTGATATTGTGTCTTTCTTCTTGAGTTGGATATGTAAAGTCGAGTGTAAAATTATGTTCTTTTATTTTTTGATATTCTTCAATGAGCTTATCCATACTTTCTCCAATCCCAAGAACTCGAACCCAAGCTTTACTACGTGTAATAGCTGTGAAAAGTTGATTTCTGATCCTCGCTATCCCTCTAGGAGTATCGTAACACGATTCTGAATTGACAATATAAACCATAGCAGCCTCATTGCCCTTTGCCCTGTAAATTCCTGTAAAAGCTACTGATTCATTGTTTTCTAAAAAGAAGACATCTGGATCTGTATCAACTCCTGCGGTATGTGATGCTATGTCTTTCTGAAATAAAAGAGATCTTATGGAAGCAACGTTATGTCGTGTTGTCAGTGGATCTGGGTTAATGACCACAATATCATCTGGGCGGAGTTCTTCTTGCTGTATATTTTTTTGAATTTCATTTGCAACCCAGTAATCTTGCTCTTCTTTTGAGGAGAAGGATTTAAAAATAATTAAGTCGTCAATAGGAGAATGCGCTTCCAAAAATTTGGGGCTTGATTCTTTGGTTCTTTCAAGAACAACGTGATGTCCATCTTCAAGAGAGCCGCTTTTAATGCTATAGCCAATATCACGCCATAGGCTATTTTGTTCAAACATCTGTATGAGTGAGGGGGTTCCATCATCTGTAGTTCTATATATTCCAAATCCAAGAGCATGAGCAGTAACTAAAGCTGGACGTGAATTTCTATAGCACTTTTTTAAAATGATATCCTGTGGAGCCTCTTCTTGTGAAAGAGTTAATTGAACTTTGGGGGAACCGTCAGGATTTTTCCCAAAAATCTCTTCAGGAGATGGAAGAGATTGAGAACGTAGATTTTGTAGTTCATCATACGCATAGACGAGTCGCTTAGGGGGTTTTAGAAATTCATAACATAACCTCAAAAAGGATGATGAAAAGTCTTGTGCTTCATCAACTAAAATTGCATCGTAAAATTGTTCAGGAGATGGCGTTACCGCTAATGCTTCTTCACAGATACTACCGAAAGGATCGATGTTGCCAAATTTTCTTCTGGCTTCAGAATATACATAATTATCTAATCCATTTTTTTCACAAAATCTTTGATAAATACCATTTCTTTCTTGATTACCAGAAGCACCCCATGCATTTAAAATATGTAGATTAGTCCAATCTGGCTCTTCATTCGTCTGTTCTATATAAAATGTTGTTATAAGATTCTTAAATTGCCCTTTTAAAGAGCGTGTATTAAATGTAACAGCAATTTTCCATTCAGGATGCTGGGCATGCAAGTAAACAGCCTTTAAGGCGAGGATTATTGTTTTTCCAGAGCCAGCAAGCCCTCTAATGCGTTGAACACCCTCAACTGTTTCAATTACAGCTCGACTCTGGTCGTTATCAAGGTTTGCGATAGATTCTTCTAGGACTCTTAACTTGCCTCCTCGAGAAGTCTCATTCTCTACTGCTCTTTTTTTTCTTCCCTTTCTGATTGTTGAAATCGCTTGTAAAGCTGAAACCACTTTTGTATAATAGTCTGACTTTTCCCAATTTATTTCAGAGAGAGCATCTAATAATTCCTGATCTGTTGTACATAAAGGATATTCGTCATCTATTGGAATACTTTTATGAATAGCAGGCGCATATGTAATAACATTTATATCAACACAGAGTTTTCTTTTTTCAACAAGTTCTTTATAACTTTTAAGTCTGGATTCAACTTTGTTTGCAGCATCATCTTGAATGTCTTCATATCCATCGCAAGTCTTGCCTTCTATAAGATTAAAGATAACAAGACCTTTTTGAGGAGATATCAAAAGAGCATCAATTGCGTATGCCCCATCACGTGTTGGAAGAATTGGGTATCCGATGTATACAAAACCATCAATTTCAGTATGCTGATAGAAAAAATTTTTTAACTTATCGGAGGTTACATGTTTACCCGTAGTTCCTGTAATTACTATTGCCATATGTCACCTCATACCTGTGCTTGTGAGGATATACTGCATGCAGTTTGCGATTTAGGATGCGCAGAGACCATTTTCGAGGAATAAGGACAACCTATTCCGCCACTTCCAGCCCCGGAAGCTCGTTCACGATCTTCACTGTTTCCACGCTAACGGTTATCACGCTCAGGAGCAAGTCGAGGATGTACCTCGGCTTGCCCTGTTCTGTGGCCCAGTCGTTGGGGTCGTTGGTGATGCCGCTGGCCTTGTCCGTTTTGATCTGGTAGCGCTCCATGATCCATTCCACGGCGGTTCGGCCATTGACCACATACTCATATGCTTCCTGCGGGATATGCGAGAGCGTTATCCACGGGTTATACTCGATGCTCGTCTTGTCCTGCTTGTCAGGGAAGCGCATCTTCTCGACGCGGAACTTGCCCTGTTCCGCGCCGGTAACCACCACATCCGGGTGCGGGAGCTGCGTCTCATAATTCAGATGCAGTTCCGCCAGCGCACGCCCCGCCTTGCTCAAGGCCCAGAAATCCGACGGCTTCTCCACCAGCGGCAGGCGCGGCAGCATCTTCTTCAAGTCCGCCGCAAACGTCCGGCGGTAGTCCGGCGAATGCAGCAGGCCATAGACATAATAGAAAATGTCTTCCTTGCTGACCTTCGGCCCGTAGCTTGCCCGACAGCGTTCCAGAATGAAATTCGTTATGCCGTCCTTGCGCGTGTACTCGCTTTTTTCGCTGTCAAAAAGCGTCGGCTGGTAGACGGATTTCTTTTCGTAATAGTACAGCGGGAAGCATTGCCCTGTTTGCAATGTGTGCAGGTCTGGTAATGCCTCTGTGATGAGTGAAGAAAAATCCCGTTGCGCTCCAACCCCAGCTATACAGATAACAAGATTCTTTGTTTCCGACGTGGGAAAGAGTTTCGGCATTTGATAGAGTCTTTCGTTTAAATCTCTATTGAAATAGATATTAAGCCTGTTAAACGGGCGATACAAACAAATTTGACTATCTTTTTCCTCAAATTTTATTTCTCGCTTTTTGGAGAAAGCTGTTTGAAGGTTTGCAGACCAGCTTATTTTTGAAGCATCAAGTAAGGGCGTATCTCTTCCGGATTCCACCATGCTGTTGTAATAGTCAATTGTTGACTGAATATTTTGATGCAATTTTTTGTACGAAAAATTATAGCACCATGCGTCACGCTGAGTTTTTACTCCACTAGAATAATACGGAACAAAGAATGTTTGTTTGTTATCCTTGTTATCTTTGTCCCCAAGAGGAATGAAACTGCCGAAAATATCATTGCGCTGATTGAGCCAGTCGCCATGCGCGTTGGGGCGGAGCTGCGTCCAGTTCATGGCGGGATTGAGGATGCTGCGCTTCTGGGCAATGATGGCAAGCTTCTCTTCCCGGCTCAGATAATCGCCGATGTCGTGATACTGGATAATCGCCTTGCCCGTATGGCCGGGCTTTTTGACCAGCACGGTAATGGCAATGGGTGTGCGGCTGCCGGAACCGAATATCTTTCCCCCTTCCCGGCGCGAGGTTTCGCCGCTGGTGCGCTGATTGCCGCGCAAATTGAAAACATAGATGGCGCTGAACTCCGCCTCAAGGCTTTTGCGGAAGCCGTCCATAGCGTTGCCGTCCAGCCAGTAGCCATTGGATACAAAGGCGATGATGCCGCCGTGCTGTTTGTCCAGCCTGTCCGAAGCCCAGCGGAACGCCTTGATATAGGAATCATAGAGGGCGTTCTTGTTGGTCTTGTCCGAATGCGCGGCGTAGGTTGCGGCAATGCGCTGTTCCAGTTTGGGATAGGACTGGTTTTGCGCATCGTCATTGGCGGATTTCTGGCCTACGGAATAGGGCGGATTGCCGATGATGACCTGAATGGGAGCGTTCTGCTGGGCCTGCACCCGTTCGGAATTTTGCGGCAGGGCGGGCGCATAGAGCCAGTTGGCGTCATCGGTTTCGCCAAGCTGGAAGGTATCCGTCAGACAGATACCGTTGAAGGGCGTATAGGCGGCGCTTTCGCCCTGTGTGGCATGGTAGGCATTTTCGATATTGATGGAGGCGATATAGTAGGCCAGCAGGACTATTTCATTGGCGTGCAGCTCCGCCGCGTATTTGCGGGGCAGAGCCTCCGGCGCGATGAGGCCGCTCTCAATCATGCGAGCGATGAACGTTCCTGTCCCTGTAAAGGGGTCAAGAATATGCACGTTTGCATCGGAAAGGGAGCGCCCGAAGGCCGCCTGCAGGACATCGGCCACGGAACGGTTGATGAAGTCCACGATTTCCACGGGGGTATAGACGATGCCGAGTTTCTCCACCGTGCGGGGAAAGGCCGTGCGGAAAAACTTGTCGTACAGCTCCACGATGACGCGCTGCCGGGCTTCGGCATTGTCGAGGCCGGAAACGCGCATTTTGACGGATTCGTAAAAGCGCGAAAGCACGACGGTATCCTTTTCCAGCGCCTGCGCTTCCAGCAGATCAAGCATGCCTTGCAGGGCGCGGGAAACGGGATTGTGCTGCACAAAGGAATAATCCTCAAACAGCGCTTCAAAGACCGGCTTGGTGATCAGGTGCTGGGCCAGCATTTCCACCACCTCGCCGGGCGTGACGGCGGGATTGATATTCTTGCGCAACCCGGACAGGAAGTCGTCAAAGGCGGTCTTGTGCGGGCCGGGAACGGCGATCAGGCGGTCGATGCGTTCCATATAGCCCTGAGCGATCTGGGCAACGTCCGCCGCCCACTGTTCCCAGTAGCGTTTATTGCCGACCTTCTGCACCATGCGGGCATAAATGGCCCCCTGCAACTCCTGAAGATGTGGCAGGGGCAGCGGGAGCTGCGTTGTTGCGCCGCGTCCCTTGCCTGTCGGGGGCGTGCTGCCTTCCTCCTCCGGCGCGTGTCCGTCGCCAATGCCGCCGATCAGCACCGTACCGCCGTCCTTCGGCTTGTGGCGATTCAGTTCCAGCTTGTTGATCATGGCGCTGAAACGGTCATCATGCGCCCGCAGGGCATTGAGGACTGTCCAGACCACGGCAAAGCGCTTATTGTCGTTGAGCACTTCTTCCGGCGTGACATTGGAAGGAATAAGGACAGGAATAATTATGTAGCCGAATTTTTTTCCCGGAGCCGTGCGCATGACGCGCCCCACGGACTGCACCACATCGATCTGGGAATTGCGGGCCGAAAGAAACAGCACCGCGTCCAGAGAAGGCACGTCCACACCTTCGGAAAGGCAGCGCACATTAGTCAGGATGCGGCATTCGTTGCCGTCGGCAGGGGCGGCATTGAGCCATGACAGCTTTTCGTCGCGGGTGGTGGCGGGCATGGTTCCGTCCACATGCTGCGCGGATACGCTGACCATTTCCGCGCGTTCCTCCTGCGTCAGGCTGTCGTAATAGCTTTCCTTGAAACCGTTGAAGACCGCGCTGATCCGTTTCGAAATCTTGATGTTCTGACAGAAGGCGACCGCCTTGCGCATGGGCGCGGGATCGGAGGTCTTCAGCAGGCCCTCGTCAATGAGCATCCGCTTTGAAAGGGCATTGATGCAGCCGATGAGCTTACTTGCGTCGTCGGTATTGATCTCCTTGCTGCTGTCCGCCACGGCGGCTTGCAGAGCGGCGGGAATCTGGCTTTCGCTGAGCGTCAGCACAAGCACCTTGTAATCCGCCAGCAGATTCTTATCGACCGCCTCGCCAAAGCCGATGCGAAAGACCTCCGGCCCGTACAGGGCTTCGTCATCCATCGAGCAGAGCCAGGCTTCGGCATCCTGCGCCTTTTTCTTGCTCTCTTCCGCATACAGGCGCGGGGTGGCCGTCATGTAGAGGCGCTTTTTCGCCTGAATGAAGGCGTTGTCATGCACCTTCACAAAGGCGGAATCTTCCGCGTCCTTCAGCGTGACGCCGGTGGTTCTGTGGGCCTCGTCGCAGATAATCAGATCAAAGGGCCGCTGAAAGGTCTTTTGCGCTTCCGCAATGACGGCAATGGACTGATAGGTGGAAAAGACAACCAACATACTGTCCGCATGGAATTTTTCCGCCAGCCGGAACTGAAGCACAATGTCATCCACATTGGTGGACGCAGGATATGCCAGATCGGTGACGCTGTAGCCGTCCTGATCATCATCTTTTTTACTTCTGCTTTTGCTGACTTCAGGATCGGAGCAGATGCAGATGGGGAATATGTCCGTCGATGTTTCCGCCGTCCATTCCCGCAGGGTCTGACCCACCAGCGCAATGGAGGGAGCCAGAAACAGCACAAGCCCCCTGCCGCCGGTTTCATTCTCCGCAATTTTCAGGGAAGTGAAGGTCTTGCCCGTACCGCAGGCCATGATCAGCTTGCCGCGATCCCCGGTCTGGAAATGCTCGTGAAAGGCGGTTATGGCCGCCTGCTGATGCGGGCGCGGCTGCTTGCGTTCCTGCCGGGCCTGTGCGCCGCTGATGCCCTGTTCCAGCGCGGCCCAGTCCACGGGCACGTTTTCCAGATCGGCAAGGCTGATGCGCTGTACCGGCGGTTCCTGATGGCGGATGGCTTTTTCCGCCTCACTGCCCCATTTGTTGGTGGTGGATATCCAGAGCCGGAGTGCGAAGGAAGTCGTTTGCAGCTGATCGTTGATAAACTGCTTGCTGGACGTGGCCAGAAAACTGTCCACGGCGGGCTTGTCGATGTGGGCTGTTTCTGCGTAGCACTTGCATTGAATGGCCCAGAAATCTCCCTCAACGGTCTGGGCAACCAAATCAATGCCCGTATCCTTGCCGCCGAGGTTCTGCTTGTACGGAAATTCCCGCCAGAGCCAGACATGCCGGAACGTGCCCGCATACCACGGCACCGTTTGCAGAAAAGCCTGCATCAAGCGTTCAAAACGGTCGCCCTTGTCGCGTTCGGAAAAGGAAACGGCGCGGTATTTGGTGAGAATGGCGTGGAAGGTCATGGGAGGACTCCTGAAAGCGATATGGCATAATATGCTATCCCGGAACGTCCAAAAAGAAAATCGAAAAAACGGGACAGAAAATGCGGGAACCTTCTGACGCTGCGCCCCTGTAAACATCCTATCCCGCAGCGTACAACGACGTGTTTTCCCATCTCGCGTTTTGCCGGGTAACTTTCAGGGTATCAAAAATATTTAAAAAATTTTTATCCTATAATTTCAAATAAATATATCCTAAAACAGGCGTCAACTACAAGTTAAAATCGCGCTTTGCCAAATTCCAGAATGTGCCGGAATTGCTTTCCATGTATCGCTCCTTTGCGGATGTCATTACAAAGAATGACCTTGACCAGCAGGCAAAGGAAGCCGGACAACGCCCATATACCCCTCCTGTAAAAGATGGCAAGCCCTACAATGATGTTGTGGAACGCTCTCCGGATCAGGCTGAATACATGGAAAGCATCATTTACCGCATGGAACACTTGCCCAAAGACCCGCGTGAGGACAATCCCTTAAAAATCACCAATGACGAACGGAAGGCAGGGCTGGATTTCAGGCTGATTAATCCCGAAGCTGATGATTTTGAGGGTTCAAAAATAAATGTGGCTGTGGAGCGGATATACAAAATATGGGAAGATACTGCCAAAGATCGCGGGACACAGCTTGTGTTTTGCGATCTGTCCACGCCAAAAGGCAGTTCTTCCATTGACAGCAAACCTCTGCCAGATACCGCTTTGGCCGCAAAAGGTACGGACAATCCGGCATTTGAAACTGACGAGGATGACGACAGCGGAGCCGATCCGACCGTGGCTGCGGACATGGACGCCCTGATTGCGTTGTCCTCCGGCAAATTTTCCGTTTATGACGATATAAAGAAAAAACTGATGGACAAAGGCATTCCGGCCAATGAGATCGCTTTCATCCATGACGCCAATACCGATCTGCGCAAGGCAAAGCTGTTTAGCGACATGAATGATGGCCGTTGCCGCATCCTGCTTGGCTCCACAGCCAAGATGGGCGCTGGGATGAATGTGCAGCAGCGTCTTGTTGCCGCTCACCATCTGGACGCGCCGTGGCGTCCATCCGATCTTGAACAACGCAATGGCCGCATAATCCGCCAGGGCAACATGTTCTATGAAAAAGACCCCGACAATTTCAGCGTGGAAATCTACAATTACGCCACAAAGCGGACATACGACGCCCGGATGTGGCAGACCATAGAGTACAAGTCAGCCGCGATTGAGCAATTTCGCAAGGGTGATCTGCTCCAGCGCGTCATTGATGATGTGGCCTCCGAAGCCGCCAACGCCGCTGAAATGAAAGCCGCCGCTTCCGGCAATCCCCTGATTCTCATGCAGGTGCAGCTGGCAAGCGATTTACGGAAGCTGGAAGCCCTTTACTCCCAGCACCAGCGGGCGCAACACAGGTTGCGCGACCGTCTGAAATGGCTGAAATCCACAGACGAAAGACTTGCCAAGGCTGAAAACGTCTATGCCCAGAATATAAGGCTCAGGGATGAGAATACCCATCATGTTACTGACAAGGGCAAGGAAAAAATCAAGGTTGAGCTTCGTATCGGCCAGAATGTGCTTTATGTCCAGGACAACGAGAAAATGAAAAACCATCTTCTGGACGGCATAAAGGAAGTTACCAGAAACTCATCCGCAAAATATCCTTTTGGCACATATCGCGGTTTTGAGGTTTCCGTGGAGCGGTATCGCGGCATTGGCGACAATGACGGCTTCAGGCTTGCCCTCAAAGGAGCGGAAGGACAGGAATTTCGGCCATATAATCTTGTTTATATGTTTGATGACAAATTGAGTCTTGCTGGATTGTTTCAGCGCATGGACAATTTTCTGGCTACCGGTCTTGATGAGGCTATCAAAGCCCAGCGAGAAAAAGCGGCTCAGGAAAAATCCGAACTGCAAACAATCAATTCCACTCTTGGCAAGGAATTTCCCCAAAAAGCCGAGCTTGAACTTACACGCGAAAATCATGCCGCTGTTATCCGTGAATTACAAAAAATGCAGGAAAATCCGGAATATGTTTCCAATTGGCAACCCCAAATATTGGAAAAGACCGAACCAGTTACTGCTACCCAGACAACCCAGGAAGCTGCTCCTCAACTGCCATGCAAGCTCTCTTTCGGAACACCTGAAAAACGCACAGAATATACGGTTTCAAACCGGCATAACGGCTACGAACTGGAAGGCCATGTCCTGCGGCGCGTTTATTATGACAACCAAGTTGGGAGCATTGGTCAGAGCCTTTATACTGACGGCAAATGGCATACCACTGCCACTTTGCCGCCTGGGGCGCAAATTATGCAATTCAAGGATATAAAAACGGCTTTGGAGGCGGCAAAAAACGATGCCTTGCAAAATGGACTGAAAGAATTGACTCCAGCAGATGAGTTTTCTTTGCTTCAATCTTCCACTGTCGGTCAAAATGTGGGTTATCGCCCGGAATTTCGGCTACACGCTTGAATCAAGCTATGATGAGAGCATAAAGTTAGAGCTACTCCAATCCAACTCTCCTCTTGCATTTCCCTCCATGTCATGCCACAAACAGCGTATGAAAACACCACTACCGCTCAGGCTTATGCAGGAAATTGGCAAACGATTTCCTGACGTATGGCGAAAGGCTGATTTTATGCGTTCCATGAAAGGTTCGGAGCTTCCCGAATGGAACGGAGATATTTTTCTGCCCCAGGCCGCATGGATTGATATTGGAAAAGAAATTCTTGGCAAGGCTGAGCTCGACGTCAATGACATTTTTTTTATCCAGCTTGTCGCGGCTGTAGCCGCATGGCGTCCCGCTCAGGATATTATTCGTTATGATCGCGATGTGTACCAATCCCTTGTTGAGATGCCGCTGGACGGCACACTTCCCTCACAAATTCTTGTTCACTTGCCTTCATGGTGTATTTACGTTGATACACCTGATGGGATTGAAGTTGAGGGTGACACATGGAGCGGTTTTTTTGCTATGTCTGGATATGATGCCCGACATGGCATACACATTTTGCGTATCCTCTTCTTGAAAGACAATTTTGGATTGCTTATAAAGGACATTCCACTGGGTGAATGGAATCTTCGACAAGCGCTCGAATTTTTACGCAATAAAGCGGAAGCCTCACTTGAGGTCATAGGAGTCAAATTGCCGGTGAGTGACAGTGATGAATATGCCGGAGTAAGGTCAGCCCTTAATTTGTTGATATACCTCTGCGCATATGGCGTTTCTGATAAGGAAGGAGCAGGACTTGAATCAGCGCATTATCCAACTCCCCAAAAGGTAAAAACCGGTTGGAGGCTTTTTCCGCCAGATAAACCACGCGTTGTGATACTTGGAACAGCTTTTGGAGAGAAAATACGGTCAGTTAGCCATTCAGATACAGTTCATGGTTCTCATCAAGGCCCAAGACCGCATATAAGACGAGCTCATTGGCATTCCTACTGGACAGGGCCAAAGGAAGAACGCAGGCTCGTGCCGCGCTGGTTGCCGCCTATCCCTGTGGCTATGGTTGATGATGATAAAGAACCATAAACGGACAAACCCGACTTCCAAAATAGAAGCCGGGTGTACTAACGGAGGAATTTCGCGTCCGCCCAAAAGAGCGGACGCGGCAGGTTTTAGGGAGAAATTCGTAAAAAATCTTTTTACGGCGCGGGCTTTTACCCGCGCTACGCTGTTGGTTTATCTCTTCATGCCGATTACTGTCTCGAGCATGGTGTCGACTGTGGTTATGCCCTTGGAGTTGGCCTGGAAGCCGCGCTGGGTGGTGATCATGTTCACGAATTCCCGGCTCAGGTCAACGTTGGACATTTCAATATTGTAGGCGCGGGTTACGCCAAATCCCGCCTCGCCTGCCACTCCCTGGCGGGCCTCCCCGGATTCTCTGGTCTGGGCATAGAGGTTGCCCCCCTCCCTTCTCAGACCCTGGTGATTGTGGAAATCATAAAGGGCGATCTGGTAAAGGGGCACGGTCTGTCCGTTGTCGTAGTAGCCGTACACCACGCCGTCGTTGGTGATATTGGTGCTGGACAGTATGCCGCTGGCATAGCCGTTCTGGCTCGCGTCCTGGGTTATGAAGCTCTTGTTGCCGGACGTGGTCGCGTTCTCCATGCGCTCGGCATTGGCGAATGTCGGCACGTTGCCGAACTTGACCACATTGTGATCCACCACTTCGTAAGCTTTCACATAGAGGCTTTGACCGCGAGCTTCAGCCTTTAACTCGCCATTCTCATACGCTTCCCGATAGTCCCCATTTTCATCGCGGTAAAGAACCTTTGTGGGATCAACACCATTCCCCAAGACAGGGTCAGGTTTTGCAACAACGCCCTTGCTATTCTGTTGCTCTATATAAAATGCATAGGTGCCATCCGGATTTTCAAAATCTTTTAGCGGGATCTCATCTCCTCTCGTACCATCGTCTTTGACTTTATAAATCTTGCCATTGTCTATTTCGACTTTTTGGCTGTCATATTTTTTCTTGTCAGAATTAGGATCATCCTTAACAAGTCTGAGGGTATAGACTGAATCTTTCTCCCCAGTTAGCGAGTCACTGACAACCGTATCAAGCGCAATCCTGGGGCCGTCCACCAGTTCCTTGGTAAAAATCTGGGTAGGTTGGGGATCAAGCTTATCGCCTTTAGTACCATCAGGATTTTGCTTATAAATAAACTGCTTTGTGCCTTTTGTTTTGTCATTCGGGTCAACATCCTCTGACACCACTATTGCTGGCTGCAACTTGCCATCATCATCTTTGTAGTAATAAATATTAGGTTTTTCGGAATATTTTGTTCCAGATGTCGGGGGCGTCTTGTAAATTTCCTCAGTCGTTGTCGTAGTTTCAGCCCTCAAATCTTCAAGGGAAGACGCAGATGGCTCCCAATCACCATTCTTGCCGCCGAGATTGCGTAGGCCAAGATCAAGTTCAATAATATATTCCTGGGCCTGGCTCTTGCCGTCCGTCGTGGTTTCGTTGACCGTATTGGCCAGAGGCTGGCCGGTAAAATTGGCCGTGAAGACTGGCAGGCCGTTGCTCGAAAACTTGGTGGACTGCCAAGAGCCCAGCTCGGCGGGATTACCGTCATACTGGTTGTTGTCACCCATATCCTTTTCGTTGCCGCCGTAAGTGTAGGCTGTCTGGTTGACCAGGTTGCCGGAGGCATCGAAAATCAGGTGGCCGGTCATCAGCATGCCAGCTTTCTTGTTGCAGACATCAGGATCGGGATTATACATATTGGTCGGTTCCTTGGCCCATTCCTTGGTCTCGGGGTCGTAACCCTGGCCGCCGTAGCTGCGCATGTCTTCTTCCGGCGGAATGGTAACGACATATTCGTACATGGTGTAGCCGGCCGGCAAGCCCTGAATTTCATAGGCATTGCCCTTTGTCGCCACCTGGTCGTAGTAAACCGTAAGTGTGTGCGCGTTGCCGCCCTCGTCATAAACCTTGATCGAGGAGTGAGTCGGGGCGGATGCGTCCGGCATTGGCGGATTCTTGGTGGCGTCCCACTGGTCAAAGAGCGCAGTCATCGGGCTGGTCGTGCTGGTGGAGCGGTCACTGGCGCCGTCGCTGGTCAGACCCATGGTGAAGCTGACGCTACTTGTGCGCTGCGGTTCAAGATACCAGGAATCCAAGATAATGTCCTGCGGCGTGCCCGTGCCCTGAAAGGCGGATTCGTTGGCCCGGTTTTCGCCCAGGTTGACGGAATCGTTCTTGAAGGTCAGGCGTGTGGAATTGTCTATTTTCCAGCCCTGGAGGCGATAGCCTTCCGGATTCTGGAGCTGGCGCTCGGCGTTGAAGTAAAAGTCGCCGGCGCGGGTGTAGTACATATCTTCGCTATTGGGCTTGCGAACCTTGAAGAAGCCGTTGCCGTCAATGGCGATATCTGTAACTGAATTTGTGGACTCAAGCGAACCCTGCGAAAAGTCGCCAATAACAGCATAGGTTGCAACGCCAGCGCCTATCTGGGTGGGGCCGCTGGTCGAAGCGCCTCCCAGATAAAGATAGTCGTTGAAGTCCATCCGCTGGCTTTTGAATCCGATGGTGCTGACGTTGGCTATATTATTGCCCACTACATTCATCTTGTTGCCGTGGGAGAGCAACCCTGAAACGCTTGTCCACATGCTGGCTGAAAGGCCCATAATTTCCTCCGTTGAAATCGCATATCTTGTATGGCGTGTATGACGCGCCTTCGTTACCTGAACTGCTAACCTGCTTTACGGATAGCAGAAAATTTTTCCTGTCATTGGGCAATATGCAACGACAGTGCCAAAGGCAAAATTTTTTAATTTAGCATGTAATTTCAATATGTTGAACTACAAAAATAAGGCGCGAGCTTTTCACCACAGGTGCCACGAAAAAATGAGAGGAAAATTTTTCCTATGGTCAATGAGGGAAGATTTAGTAGCGGATACAGGGCAAAATCATGAACAATCGCATCCAGTTGATATTATTGGATATTTCAATTCTTACGATTTTAAATTTAGCCTGTAATTTCAGATAGTTATATTATGCGTGATTTTGCCCTAGGAGCGTATATATGACAGGTTGGCAGGCTGGGGATTTCGAGCATATAGTGCTTTATGGGGAATCGCATCTTGGGGATGCACAAATTTGCCAATGGGGGAGCAACAAAGTGGCTATCCATGCGGTGTGAAGAATTTTTGAGAAAGGGCTTTGGGAGAAGTTTTAGCAAAAACAATTACCCCCAAAACAACTTGAACATCTCATTTTTTATTTAGTGAAATGGGAAACCCCCCAGCTATGCTGGGGGACTAGCAGAGTTTGACTTATGCGGAAGTAAGGACAAGCCTCCTCGTTGTGAGCTGCTCAGTGCGAGCAAGAGGAGGCTTGTCCATGAAGATAAATTCAAGTTTAAGTCATACAGTATGGGACTGCAAGTATCACGTTGTCTGGATTCCCAAATGTTGCCGCAAAATTTTATATGAGAAACTGCGTCATTATCTCGGAGACATATTCCATGAATTGGCGCGTCAACGCGAAAGCCAGATAATAGAAGGGCATCTGTGTATCGATCATATCCATATGTGTATAGCAATTCCGCCCAAATATTCTGTAAGCCAGGTAGTGGGTTTTATCAAAGGGAAAAGCGCAATAGCCATCGCCAGAGATGTACAGGGTAGGGCAAGGAATTTTGTTGGGCAAAACTTTTGGGCGCGCGGATATTATGTGTCCACAGTAGGACGTGATGAAAAAATGATCCGGGAATATATCCGTAACCAGGAAGCCGAAGACAGACGTTTGGATCAACTCAATCTGTTGAACTAGCCGCCTTCAGGCGGCCCAAATATTCAGCCGCTTTGAGCGGCTCACAATTCAAGCCCCCGGCTTTGCCGGGGGTACATGACCATCTTACCATAGCCAGTTCATTCCAGTCGCTTGTATAACCAGGGCTGCGTCTTTTCTGCTTCATGTTCCAGTCCGCGACATGCAACCCCATTGCCCCAAAACGCAAGGTCAATTTGCCGTATCTCTGGTTAATTCTGTCCAGAGCCGCCATCAGATTATCTGATTTTTCTGTTGTCGTTTCAAACATGCTCAACTGGCGTTTGTCTTTTTCAGCAAGATCAAAAAACATGACTGCGGCTTTGGCGTATGGATAGCCAGAGGCATATATGTTTTGCAGGATGTGCTTTGCCTTTTTTATAAGAATGGCTGTATCATCCGTGGAGGCAAGAAAACTGGCGCTTCCGGAATTGGCATAGTATCCGCTGTCAAAGTTGCTGGTTCGTATGCGCACCCATATCCCTCCCGCAACCAGCCTCATTGCCCTCATGCGCTCCGCGCATCTTGCGGTAAATGTTGATACGGCTTCCGATAGCTCCTCAAAACCATGAATCCTGTTTCCAAATGAGCGGGAATGAAGAATGGTCTTACGCTTCCAGTCGGGATTTTCCCATGTTGTCTGACAGGTTATGCCACGCAATTCAAGAGCTGTGCAAAACCCTGTGATGGTCAAATTCTTCTTTAGCCACACATCATCGGCATTTTTCATGGCCAACGCGGTTGAAATGCCATTTGCCTGAAGTTTTTTGCAATGCCCCTTCCCCATTCCCCAAATCTCGGCAACTGGAATCCTGGCAAGCCAGCTGTCAATCTCGGTGCTTTTTCGGGCAAGAGAATACAAACCATGAAATTGCGGATTTTTCTTGGCAATATGATTGGCCAGTTTTGCGAGAGTGGGCGTCATGCCTACTCCAACCGAAACTGTTATTCCCGTCCACTGCTGAATCGTCTTGCGAAGATCAGCGCAAAATCCCCCCAGGTTGGGCAAAATAGCCCCGTCAAGCTGAAGAAAGGCTTCATCTATGGAATATTGCTCGCATTTCGGGCATAACGATTCCAGGATGTTCATTATCCGGCTGGAAATGTCACCATAAAGGGCAAAATTAGCCGAAAAGATTGTAACTCCATGTTTTTCAAGTAATAGCTTCAGCTTGAATGCCGGTTCGCCCATAGGAATACCGAGAGCTTTCGCCTCCCTGCTTCGGGCGATAATGCAGCCATCGTTGTTGGACAAAACCACAACAGGCTTTCCCCATAGGTCAGGCCTGAACAATTTTTCGCAGGAAGCGTAAAAATTGTTGCAGTCAATCAATGCCCATATCTGCTTGTTAGAGTTTGTGGATTGCATAAATGACCACGCCCCAGATATTGGAGTGCTCCCCTAAAATTGATCCACTTTCAATGAGACTGACACCCTTGTAAAAGAGGGTAAGGAGACCACTCATGAAAGGTAAGAAACGTCGTACTCCACAACAAATTGTCCGTTTGCTTCAGGAAGCGGATACCAGGCTGAATGCCGGGCAGGGCCTTGAGTATACCCCGTCTGCTATACCACTTTTAAGTTTGCCAGCAGCTGGAAATTGCCGAATCCACTTTCCATCGCTGGAGAAACCAGTATGGCGGCATGAAAAGTGAAGAGGCCAAAAGGCTTGTGGAGCTTGAAAAAGAAAATGCCCGTTTGAAACGGCTTGTTGGGGAATTGACCCTGGATAAGGAAATGCTCAAGGAGCTGGCAAGGGGAAACTTTTGAGCCCGGCGAAGCGCAGAGATGCGGTAAATCATCTTGAGAAGATGTTTGCCATTTCGCAACGTCGGGCTTGCGCGGTTACCGGACAGTCCCGCTCCACACAAAGGCTGACGCCGCCATCCGCCAATAAGGAAGAAACTCTGGTCAAAAGGATTGAAGCTCTTGTCCGCGAGAATCCCCGGTTTGGCTACAGGCGCATCACTGCCATGCTACGTTTGGAAGGCTGGCAAATCAACGCAAAACGCGTGTACAGGATTTGGCGTCGTGAGGGCTACCGTGTGGGACCCCACAAAAAGAAAAGGCGAACCAGTGGATTATCGGCCAATGCCTGCAACAATAGGCAGGCAAGATATCGCAATGATATATGGGCCTATGATTTTGTATTTGATCGTCTTGAAAATGGGCGTCCATTGAAAATCCTTGCCATAACCGATGAATATACGCGGGAATCCATAGCGCTTGAGGTGGCTCAATCCATAACTGGAGCAAAAATCGTTGAAATTCTGAATAATCTTGTATCGGAAAGAGGTGTGCCAACAGGTATCCGTTCAGACAATGGCAGCGAATTTTTGGGAAGAGCTGTGAGCAGCTGGCTTGCGGCCACTGGCGTGGAAGGATTAAAGGTTGAAAAGGCTTCACCGTGGCAAAATGGCTATGCTGAATCTTTCAATAGCCGTTTTCGTGATGAATGTCTGAACATGAACCAATTTTTCACAATAAATGAAGCAAGAACATTGATCCGGGAATGGCAAAAAAAGTACAATGAAACACGACCGCATAGCGCATTATCGGGCTTACCCCCGGCAGAATTCGTAAAAAGGTGTCAGCATTTTGTGACCGGAATGGGGTCAGCCTCCGACGAGCTCCTTGCTGGCCCATTCTCGGCTGGCCCCATTCCGGCGCCTTTATCCACATCACAGGTCAATTCAGAAACCAGGAAACACGACAACCAGGAAACACGACATGCTGGTAAGCAGATAACTCTCATTTGAAGTGGATTACCTTTTGGGGGCTGGACAATATGGACATATTCGCTATGGGTTATTTCAAAATCAGGATATTCGGGATTTGCGGGAGCAAGAAAGACTCTCTCCTTGCGGCGCACAAGTTTTTTTACTGTAAGCTCGCCTTCCAGGGCGGCAATCACAATGCGGTTATGCTCGGCGGGAACGGAGCGGTCAACCACAAGAAGGTCGCCGTCCATAATTCCGGCATTGATCATGGATTCTCCATGCGCCCGCACAAAAAATGTCGCCGCCTCGTTTCTGACCAGATGTTTGTGGAGATTGAGCCTTTGTTCAACAAAATCGTCAGCGGGAGAGGGAAAACCGGCTTCAGCCGGACACAGATACAGTGGAAGCTCAAGCGCTGAATCGCTCTGTGTGTCGGCAATTCCGATGATTTCGGCAAAAGTGTTTGCTGCCTTGATAGGTGCTTTCATGTCAGCAAAATAAATCCACTCTTATGTAGCTTCAAGAAAATTTTGCACAGCCTAACCAGTCCCTTGAAGCGTCCTGAACATCCATTTTTCAAGCCCGCATCCTATATTCTCCTTTGAATGAGGGATTTTCAATTTTTCTCCATAATTCAAGATAACGGGCGTTTCTCTGCAAGTCCCTGTCGCCCGCAAAGCCGAAGGCATAATTCATGGTGCGCTCGGCGTATGCTGGCCAGTTTCGTCTTTTTTCCATACCAGTCCTGATTTGTGGGGCGCAATCCCTGATGGCGGCAAGTACGGCTTCGGGAGAATGGCCGTTGGCCCTCATCCGCAGGGCAATCATGGCGTCAACGCGGGAAAAATCTTCTATGGTCAAATGGGAGCGGATGTTTTCATAATGCGCGAAATATGCCTGTTGCGGATTACCCGGGTTGAAAACGGCATAAAATGGTCTGGCCTTTTTTCTTTCGGCGGCTTGCTTCGCCATTGCCTGCTCAATTTTCCTTGCTTCCACTATGGCTTTTCTGCATATTTGCTGGATGGCATGACGGAGAAACACAAGCGGATATGAGCCATTCTCGCGCCTGTGTTTTGGTTTGCGGTTTTCAAAGCCTGGAGCGCGGTGCGGGTGGATCGCGCCGGATAATTTGGTGTCGCCATATTCCTTATTAAGCATTGCCGTAAGCTGATTGGCGATTTGCCGGTCAAACTCGCCACCAAATTTGGGAATGGTCAAAATGCACTGGAAGTTGCGAGGCGAGCTTTCAATGATGGCCGCTGGCTTGTAGCCGTCTTTTTGCAGTCTGACAACATTTTCTGGGCTTACATCGTCAAGCAGGATATGATGCTTGTCCTCGGACAACGGCGTATAGTAGATATTTTCCCCGCGATTTTGGAACTTCAGGAGTTCGGGGATTTTCTGGACAAGCTCATCAGGCGTAAAGCCCATGCTTTGTCCGTCCTTTTTGTCCAGGATGAATACCTTGCGGGTTCCGTCCTCACCCATTTTTATGACTGTAACCCGATAGCGGTCGGCGTTAACTGCCTTTGCGTATTCCAGAAACGCCAGCTCTTGTGGAGTTTGAGTGAATGGCTGCGGCGGGATTGCAGGGGGCGGGCTGTGTCTTTCCTCATCTTCTTTTTTGGCTTTTGGCCTGGGCAATAAAACTTTTCCCCTGCGTAACAGCCAGTCCCTGAAACGCGGTCTTGCGAATGATGGCGTCCTTCTCCGAATCATTTCCCGCAATTTCAGTCTTTCTTCCCTGTGCTGGAGCTTCAGGCAATAACTGCCAATATGAAAAATGGCCTGTCCGTATCTGGCCGCAATGGGCGGCAATTTTTCCTTTCGCTCGTTGTGTTGCCTTTCCAGAAGTTCAGCCTTCTCCTTTTCATTTTTTTCGGTAATTTCTTCCTTGCGCCTGTCCAGTTCCTCCGAAGCGGCATGAAAAATCCGCCAGTCCTGGGCTATTGCCTCGTTCAATGGCTCCGGTTCAATCTTTGGCAATTCCTCGCCGTAGTTACCGGCCACAAAGTCGCCAAGTTTTTTAATCAGCTTGCCCATGCTGAAAGAGCGGTCAACCGAGGATGCCTTTATCGCCGTTTCACCTACCCAAATGATTGCGCCTGATCCTTTCTTTTCAAAACGCATACCTATTTTTTTCAGGCCGGTGTGCAATTCTTCCCATGACTTTGCGTTTTTTATGATGCCATGCCCTTTTTCCTGGGCAATTCTCTGCGCTGATTTTTCGCCTGTCGCCAGCTCAAATTCCACAGCTTTTGCCGTAGGTTTTGGCTCCTGGGGAGTTATTCTCTGGGCCACTTCGCCTTCTTCCGTCACCACATACGGAGCGTTCTCCAGAGGCGACCAGCCCTGCATTTTTTCAATCAGCGCCCTGACTTTTTGCGCCTGTCTGATGTCGAATCCCTTGTTGACCCTGACAACTTTCAGGGTTTCAGGGTGGACTCTGTTCACCGCGATATGCACATGAAAATTCTTCGTGTCATTGTGCAATCCGTAGATTGCCTGATGTCCCTCCAGCCCCATTTCCTTAAGAAAAAAGGCAACCAGCTCGTCAACCTGCTTCGGTGTCGGCTGTTCTCCTTCCGGCCATGAAAATACAAAATGATTGACCGGCATTTTGCTGCGACTGGTTTCCCTCGCAAGGCAGATCATCTCCAGCTTCTGCGCCACATGCGTTGAAGTTAAAAAATTCAATCCGCCAGCGTGTTCTATCTTCTCTCCCTTGTTCCTCACATCGGGGTTGCGGATATAATCAACGAGATCGCCAATTTGCCATTCTTTTGGTTTGGCTGTTCCAGAGTTTTTTATTTTTTTAACTATCATGGAATGAGTGGCTTATTTTTTCCATCAGCTTGCACAATTCCGCAAAAGCGCCATCCATTTTTGCCCACACGTCAAACGGCGCATGACAATCCCGCATCGCGGTAAAATTGTATTTCAGCAATCCGCCAACGCGCCTGAGTTCCATCAGGATTTTCAAGTCAGTGTGCGCGACGAGCGGCTTGCCGCCCAGAAAATTGCGCCGCAGAAATTCGCTCAGGGACAGTCCGGCGATTTCGGCCTGATTTTTCAGGAGCAATTTTTCCGCCTGGGTGACGCGAGCGGACACCCACGTTTTTTCAGCCGTGCGGCTGATGCCTTTTGTTTTTTTGCCTTTCATGCCTTTCTGCCTTTCTGGTGCGAGAAGCGAAGCGCCGAGCGCCATTGGGGGTCAAGGGGGGCTTGCCCCCATTGCAAGATGGCACAAGGGCGTAGCACTTGTGCCATCTTGCCACGAAGAACCCCCTCCGCGCACTGGGAATTTTGGAATAGCGGAAAAAATATTTTAAGCTCCGCTCATTCCCGGCGAAGGAGAAAGACTATGAAAAAACCACCACAATTCAAGCTGAAGAACATAAAGAGGGCACAGCAAATAATTAGCGGCTTGCCGGAAAAAGAAGACAGCTGCTCAAGAGAGGAAGCGGCGGAACAGCTTGCGGAATATTTCAGACGCGCCTTCAAAAAGGGCTACTCCCCAAAAGAAGTGGCAATCTCTTTGCGAAAAAGCGGCATCATCATGCCGGAAATTCTTATTGCCCGTTATCAGGAAAATAATGACGAGCCGGAAAATACAACCATCTCCGCGCCGCCGGAAAAGGAGGAATGCCCAAAAAAGAATGGAGAGGCACAAGAAAAGGAAGAAATGCCAGACGGCAAATCTGAAAAGCCAGTTCAGGAAAACCAGTCATCCACTCCGGAAAAAATAACCCCTCCGCTGGATGATTTAATGGCGCCTGTGAAGAAACCGCCAGCTAGGCATGGAGGTTTTGAAATCAGGCCGGACACCCCAATAGGAGAATTATGATGAACGCGCAAATTTTTTATGTTGGCGGAAGCAAGGGCGGCGTGGGCAAAAGCAAAATGTCCTTTGCCCTGATTGATTACCTGCTCGGCAAGGGAAACAAGGTTTTCCTCGTGGAAAGCGACAATTCCAACCCGGACGTTTACAAGGCCCATGAGCCGCACAAAAACGAAAACCTTGTTTGCGGAATAATGGATCTCGATAATTCTGACGGCTGGCTGGAGCTTGTGGACAGCGCGGAGGATTATCCCGAACATATCATGGTCATAAATTCTGCGGCCAGGAGCAACACCGGCATAGCAATGTATGGGACAACTCTTAAGGATACATTGCCCCAGCTGAACCGGGAACTGACCACCTTCTGGATGATAAACCGGCAACGCGATTCAGTGGAGCTGCTCCGGGATTTTATCAATTCATTTTTCGGGGCGAAGGTCAACGTGTGCCGCAATCTGTATTTTGGGAAGGCTGATAAATTTGATGTCTATAATACCGCAAGGATTAAGGAGGTTATTGAGGAAACAGGGCACACGCTGGATTTTCCCGCGCTCTCTCCCCGCGTTGCGGACAGACTCTACTCGGACAGAATGCCGATCTGGGTTGCGGAAAAAAATTTCCGCATCAGTGAAAGGGTTGAGCTTTCCCGCTGGAAAAATCTTTGCGCCAGACTTTTTGAAGCGGCGCTGGAGGGAAAATAAATATGGGCATCGAATTTATGGAAATGGTTGAGCGATTGCGTGGGCAAAAGCTCACTAGCGATGAAAAGGATATGTTTATCCGCATGAAAGAGGAGTTGCGCTGCTCGGATGAGGATGCCATCTGGCAGGTCATTTCAGTCCTTGAATATCAAAAAACTTTTTACCTTGATTTGCAAACCAAATTTCGGAAAAAACCGAAAAGATTTGTAGGGAAATGGGAAAGGTCGCTGAAAATGAAGTGGCCATTGCCCAGGGCAAACTCGTGGAAAGCGTGGTTGAACAGGCCAGAAGCCTGAACCTGAAATCGAGGCTCTCAACTCTTGTCCTGATTGGCCTGTTCGCCCTGGTTCTTTTTTTCCTGATTTGCAGCCTGATGATGTGGGCTGGCTACCGGATTGGAACGGGGGGATCTCAAATGCCGGAACTCATGTTCCGGATGCCTTCTGGCCTTATGATTGGACTCCTGCTTTTGGGATGCGCCGGCATTTTCAGCTATTTGGCAGCCAAAGAATACGCGGATGAGAAAAAAACTTTGTGGCGACCCCTTGCTGGCGCGGTCATTTCAACCATTTTGGGCGGTTTGGCCTTCACGGTCAGCCTGTAAGCCCAAATTTCCCTGAAGCCGAAGTACCGGACAACTGCAAAAAAATTTTTCAACTATACCAAAAACCCCAGTTACTGGGTCAACCCCCCGATGCTATCCCGAACATTGATTTTTCAAATTGTTCATAGCGTCAGGGGGTTTTTCATGGCGAAAGGAACAAGCGTACTTTCCAGAATGGATGCTTTGCTTGCGCAAGGCATTTTCCCCCTCAACCAGAATCGCTGAGCTGAATGTTACGGAAAATACACTCAATAAATATTTGTGCTATCTCAGAAGGAAATACGATGCCCGCAATACAAGACATCTCATGTTCCTCAGATATGCAAGAAACGCCGTGAAGCATGAAAGGTTGAAGGCGACCAAACGTGGTTTGCAGATTTTGGCCGGCTTTGCCCGTGGCGAAACCTACGAGGAAATAGCCGTGGGATTGGGAATTTCAGACAGATGCATCGAAAAGCATCTGGATAAATTGAAAAATGACAATTTTTTACAGGACGCTGATGAACTCATCGTGCTGTACGCGGATTGGGAAATAACCGAAAAATCCAAAAAAGCTATCAATAATAATGGATAACAATTCTTATCTTCCTGATTCCATCCTTACTTTAAGCGAGGTGTCGCAAGCCCTGCGGCTTGACCAACGCATTGTGTCCCGGATAGCTTTACAGCTTGGCGGCAAACGCGTTGGGAGATACTGGAGGTTTCGCTGGGGCACCGTAATGGAGTATTTTAGCGATGCCAACATTGAGGAAAGATCGTGGAAACGCCTGGCTGGCCAGAGTGATCATAAACGGAGAAACAGTGGACAGCAGGTTCTTTCCGGCAGGTCGGAAAAAGGGGCCAGAATGGATGGCCGCAAGGAAATGGGAGATTCAAAGAAAAAAGGAAATTCTGGAAAAAATCAACCAGGACAGACGGATACTTTCGGGCTTCGAGCAGCTCTTGGACTGGGGTGAGAAGTACCTCGCGCATGTTGAAAAAACTATGCGCCGACAAACACTTGTTGAAAAGCAGACCGTGATGCGGGATTTCTTCAGTTTTTGCAAGGAAAACAATATCTCTGGTTTTGAAAAAATTACAAAGCCAATCCTTGTTACCTGGCTTTCAGAGGTTGCTGATGAACGCGGGCCTGACAGGGCAAACCGCTACCGCAAAAATCTTCTTGCCGCATGGCATTGGGGAATTGATTCTGTTGAGGGTTTCCCCCAGGATTTTCCAATTCTGGAGAGGATAAAGCCTTTTCAGGTTGATTCTGAAGAACGGTATGTTCCCCCCGAGGAAGATGTAATCAAGGTGTTGCAGGTGGCAAGCGGACAGGATTTGGTGATGTTGCTCACCTTTTATTATACCGGCGCAAGGCGGGGCGAAGTTTTCAGGCTCGTCTGGTCGGATGTGGATTTGAAAGGGGGCAAAATCCGTCTGGTTGATCACAAGGGCGGTTCCGGCAAGAAGCGCGTCCGGTGGATCAGTATGCATCCGACTCTTGTGGACGCTTTGCGCTGGTGGGAAGAAATGCGCCCTTGCAAGGTGGAAAATGTTTTTATGCGGCTTGAAAACGATACCGCTTTAGGTAAACCTTATACCCAGCGGTTAAAATTTTTGTCGGTGCTTTGTGCCAGGGCCGGTGTAAAGCCATTTGGCTTTCATGCCATACGCCATAAAGCGGCCTCCATAGCGTTTATGGAAGGTGGGCTGAATGCGGCGCAATAATTAATGGGGCACTCAAGGGCAACAACTACGGATATTTATATTCGTAGCGCGGGGCTGTATAGTGGCCAGGAAATGATTGTTGATGCCCTGGGCAACAGCGCAATAGGTCAGGCAGCGGACAAGCTGCTGGAAAATAAAATACCCCACAGGGGGTCATCCTGTGAGGCATTTTGTAACCAGAACCTTGTAACCAACAAGGTTCGATAAACAAAGAGCAGTGTAACCCTTTGAAATCTTTGGCGTCCCCAACCGGATTTGAACCGGTGTTGACGGCGTGAAAGGCCGTTGTCCTGGGCCGACTAGACGATGGGGACCCGTGTTTGTGGCTGGGTTGCAAGGACTCGAACCTTGATTATCGGAGCCAGAATCCGACGTCCTGCCAATTGAACGACAACCCAACGAGAAATACAATCTATACAATCATCGCTTTGCTGTCAACAGAAAAATTGCAATGTTCCCAAAAAATTTATGTGACTTTCAGGCGCATAAAACCATTCGGATTTTTCTGCCGGGCGTCTGTTTCTCACCAGCGGCCAAGTGGAATGATTCACTTGCCCCGGCGCATTGCATAGCATGTATGACAAGCTGGCGCAAGGGGGCATGCGCGTCGCGCCAGGGCTGACGCATCTTCCATAAAAAGTCTTAACATAGGGGTATGGAAAAGCTACGATATGAGATTTTTCGAGGTTGGAGGAGATTCCTGATCCCCGGGTTGAGCGGACTAAAGTTCACAGTCTGCCCGCCCTTCTGTTTATCGCATTATGCACTTTTTTGACCGGAGGCAAAAGTTTCTACGAGATGGAACTTTTTGCGCAAGCCCATAAAACCTGGCTAAAAAAAGTTGCCGGCATGGTCAGCGTCCCCAGCCATGATACATTTAATCGGATATTTCAGGCAGTAAAACCTGAACATTTTGCAGAATTTCTGACCCGTGTCACTGACCTGATCCGTGAAAACATAAGCGGCGAGATTGTGGCCTTTGATGGAAAGACGCATCGCGGCAATGGCCTGGATTCCGCTTTGCATATGCTCAATGCATGGGCGGTCAAAAACCGCCTTGTCCTTGGCCAGTTGCCAGTTCCAGACAAGAGTAATGAAATCTCCGCGATGCCGCAACTTATGGATATGCTTGAATTAAAGGATTGTATAATCACTGCGGACGCATTGAATTGCCAGAAAGCTGTTGCAGAAAAGGCAAGAGAAAAAAAGACCGATTATGTGCTTGCCATAAAAGGCAACCATCCTGAAGCCTATGATGAAATAAGACGATTCATGGACAGGCAGATGGAGAATGCGAAGCCCATTTTTGAAATGCCTCTGGATAAAGCCCATGGTCGGCTGGAGAGCCGCAAATTCTGGGTAAGTGATGACATTGCCTGGTTTGAAGACAGACACGCATGGGCAGGCTTGAAAAGCATCTGCGTCGTGGAAGCTGTCAGGGAAATGGTAAAAGGCGGAGGGCCTGTCACAACGCGCCGTTACTATATAGGCAGCCTTGGAGAAAAGGATGCTGAAAGAATCGCGGGTGCGATTCGTGGGCATTGGGCAATAGAAAATGAATTCCACTGGTGTCTGGATATGGCGTTTGACGAAGATGGAAGCCGTGCCAGGACCCGCAACGCCGCAAAGAATCTCGGATTAATGCGCGGAATCACCATGAATCTGTTAAAAGCCAATCCTGATAAAGGTAGCTTGAAAGGTAAAATGTACAAGGCCTCAATGATGCTTTCTTACCTCAAACGCCTGTTACGGATTTAGATGCGTCAGCCCTGCGCGTTGCGCAGGAGTGACGCATCTGGAGGCAGGGATCTGCAATTCCCTAAAAACCTTCCTCAAGGGGTGGCCAGATCAGGCAGCCTTCCGGGGAAGGGCAGGGCTTTTTGCGGCCCGGGGCCAGGAAAACCTTGCGGCCGCGCCTTTCGAGCCTGCCCTCGCAAAGCCATTGCAGGGCCTGCGGATAGATGCGATGCTCAAGGGCATGGATGCGCGGGGCAAGCTTTTCGGCTGTCTCCCCGGCGTCAATGCCAAGAGCGGCCTGGATAATCAGCGGCCCGGAATCCATCTCCTCATCCACAAAATGCACGCTCACGCCGCCAATCTTGACCCCATAGGCCACGCTGTCGGCAATACCACGCAGTCCGGGAAAGCTCGGCAAAAGGGCCGGGTGAATGTTCAACACAGGCCCCTTGAACAATTCCAGGAAAGCCCTGCTCAAAAGCCGCATATAGCCAGCCAGGGCCAGGGCCTGCGTGCCGCATGCCTGGAAAATCTTGACCAGGGCAATGTCATAGCTTTCCCTGTCGGGAAAATCCCCGGGCTGCAGCACAATGCTCGTCACTCCGGCTTTCTGGGCCCTCTCCAGCACGCCCGCGTTGGGGTTATTGGAGCAGACCAGGCAAATTTCCGCCTCTATCAGGCCATCCCGGGCCTTGTCCATTATCGCCTGCGCATTTGTGCCATTGCCGGAAGCCAGAATGCCCAGTTTCAGCATTTCACTACCCCTTATGCGAAAAATGATCCATGATTGCCGCGACAAGCGCGGGCACAGTATAATCGGGCGGCACAATATCCGCAGCCAGACCGGCGTCCTCAAGCTTGCGGGCCGTGATTGGCCCTATGGCCGCCAAAACCGGGCGCGGCTCTTTTTTGAGCATCTCCGCGTCGAACAGCCGCAGGAAATTGTCGACAGTGGACGAGGACGCGAAACTTATGCAGTCCACCCGCCCCAGGCCCGATTCGCCGCAGCCATTGGCGGAAACCGTCACATAGGCCGGCGCCACATCCACAACGGCCCCATGTTTTTCAAGTTGGCTGGGCAGAACATCCCGCGCCTTGCTTGCCCTGGGGAGCAAAATGCGCTTGCCAGCCAGGTTCCCGGCCTGAAGCATGGCCTCCGCCACGCTCTCGGCCACAAAGCGCGGCGGAACCAGATCGGCCGCAAGGCCGCGGCAGCCCAGGGCGGCCGCCGTGCCGGGGCCGATGGCTGCCAGCTTGCAAGGCGCAAGCGCGCGGCTGTCCAGACCGGCCTGATTCAGGCGCCGGAAAAAATAGTCCACGCCATTTGCCGATGTAAAGACCACCCAGTCATAATCCCCAAGCTTGCCGATTGCAGCATCCAGAACGGAATAATCCTCGAGGGGATCGACCCTTATAACAGGGCATTCGATGACCTCCGCGCCAAGCGCGGCCAGATCGTGAGCCATGCCGCTGGCCTGGGCGCGCGCCCTGGTCACGACAATTCTCTTGCCAAAAAGCGGCAGGCGCTCAAACCAGGAAAGTTTTTCGCGCAAATCAACAGCCTTGCCGACCACAATCACGGCCGGATTTGCCAGGCCGGCATCCAGAACTTTTTGCGGCAAGTTCCCAAGGGTGGCCGCCACGGTTTTCTGATCCGGCGTGCAGCCCCTGTAAACCACGGCCGCCGGCGTACTTTCTGCCAGGCCGCCATCAATCAGGTTGCGGCAAATATTGGCCAGATTGCTCATGCCCATCACAAAAACCAGGGTCGCGCCGCTTTGCGCGTATGCCTGCCAATTGTGCGTCCCCTTGTTGAGATCCGACTCGTGGCCGGTGATAATACTCACGGCAGAAGCCGCGCGCCTGTCGGTAAGCGGAATGCCGGCATAGGCCGGCGCGGCAATGGCGCTGCTTATGCCAGGCACCTCCTCAAATGGAATGCCGTGCTCATAAAGCCACATACCTTCCTCGCCGCCACGGCCGAAAATATAGGGGTCGCCCCCTTTCAGGCGCACGACATTTTTGCCTTCCCTTGCCTTGCGCACAAGCAGGGCGTTGATCTCGTCCTGGGGCAGGGCGTGGTTGCCGGCAATCTTGCCGACATAAATCAGTTCCGCGCCCTCTCTCGCGCAGTCCAGCAAGGCGGGGTTGGCCAGGGCGTCATAAATGATGACATCCGCATTTGTCAGACATTCCCTGCCGCGAATGGTCAAAAGCTCCGGATCGCCAGGACCCGCGCCTACAAGCCAGACTTTCACGCCACACCCCCGCGGCAAAGTTCAATAAGCGCCCTGCAGCCAAAGCCTGTCGCGCCTTCCGGGCAAAGCGGCCTGGCCTTGGCGTTCCAGTCAACGCCGGCTATGTCCAGATGGGCCCAAAGCTCGCCCTTGCGCACAAAATTACGCAAAAAAAGGGCTGCCGTTATCGCGCCGCCCTCCCGCGGGCCGCTATTGCGCAAATCGGCAATGCCGCCGGTAAGTTCCTTGAGATAGGGCGAATACAAGGGCAAACGCCAGAAATTTTCGCCTCCCAGCTTGCCGGAAGCCGAAATTTTCGCGGCCAGGCTGTCGTCATCGCAGAAAAGGCCGCCCAGGGAAGTCCCAAGCGCCACGGCGCAGGCGCCTGTAAGTGTTGCGATATCGACAATGGCCTGGGGATTCCAGTATTTCTGGGCGTATGTTATGGCATCGCAAAGGCAAAGCCGTCCTTCCGCATCGGTATTGATTATTTCCACGCTCTGGCCGTTGCCGGCAATCACCACGTCACCTGGCCGCATGGCCCGGGCATCGGGCATGTTCTCAGCGCAGGCCAGAATGCCGATTACGCGGCGCGGAATATTTTCCCTGGCCGCCGCCCAGACAGCGCAAAGCACTGCGGCCGCGCCGCCCATGTCGCCTTTCATCTGGAACATATTGGCTGCGGGCTTGAGGCAAATTCCGCCGGAATCAAAGGTAATGCCCTTGCCAATCAGGATCAGCGGCTTTTCCTCGTTGTGGCCGGCCGGCGCATGCTCCAGCACAAGCAGGCGCGCCTTTTGCGCGGACCCCTGGCCAACGGCCAGAATACAGCCCAGCCCTTCCTCAAGCAGCGCGTCGGGGTCAAGCCTTTTGCAGGTGAAACCCGCCTCTTTGGCCATTTCGTCGGCCATGTCGGCCAGGGCTTCCGTATTGAGCAAGTTCGCGGGCATATTGCACAGGTCGCGGCAGCGGCAAACAGCCTCGGCAGACAGTTCCCCCCGCCGCGCGGCCTCGGTCATGCCGTCTGGGATTTCACCCTCAAAACCGACTGCAAGCCAGGCAGGATCCTTGAGGTCGTCATCCTTTTTCAGTTTTGTGAAGCGGTAAAGGCCGAGCAGGGCGGCATAAACGCCTTCCTCGACCAGGCGCTGGCGGCCTCCCGCGATTTCGGCCAGGGCAGGTTCGGGCAGGATGACGGATTCCAGGGCCAGGTCGCGGGCCTTGCGCATGCCGCTGCCTATCGCATTCCGGATCCTGTCCAGGTCCAGTTCCTCTTCCTTGCCAAGGCCAACCAGCATCACACGCGGCAAGGCCAGGTCGGGATGGCCGTAAAAGACGCCAAGCTCACCATCCTTGCCGTGAAAATCCCCCAGCGCGGGCGCAATGCAAAGCCAGGGACAGGCTTCGTCCAGCCATTTATGCTTTCTTGCGGGATCTTCTCCCTCAAAAACAGGCACAAGGATCGCCGCGGCTTTCCAGGCCGCCGGCCCATGAGCCTGAAATCTGATTTCCATATCGAACTCCGGCATTCAGCGGTTATCATGATTATATATAATGACATACAAACAAAAAATTCAGCATAAGTCCTTTTTGCCGGCTTGCCAAGTGCGCCGCCTCTTGCGCAGCAACCGGGATTTGGGCATAATAACCGGCGCCCGAAAGGATGTTTCGGGCATCTGGAGGCAAAATGCAAACGCATCTTCTTCTTTGCGATATTGGCAATACCACACTCAAGATTGGTGTGGCCGATGAAAAGCGGGTGCTTACATCCTATTGTCTCCCCGTCCAGAATGAGGAAACCGCCGATTCCTTCGGTTTTACGCTGCTTTCGTTATTGACCCATGCCCGGGTTGCGCCGGATTCCATTCTGGCCGCAGCCATTTCCTCAGTTGTGCCCAGAATGGACCCCCTTGTCCGGGAAGCAGTTTCCCGCTACCTGGACTGCCCGGCTCTTTTCGCGCCCCACGATTTGCCGATCCCGCTCGAAAACCGTTACGATCGCCCGGAGGAAGTGGGCGCGGATCGTCTTGTGGGCGCGTTTGCAGCCAGAAGGCTTTTCCCGGCCCCGCAATCCCTGATAGTGGTGGATTACGGCACGGCCGTAACATTTGACTGCGTAAGCGGCCAGGCCTATCTTGGCGGCCTGATCTTTCCCGGGCCAGCCACGGCAGTGGCCGCGCTTGCGGCGAATACCTCCAGGCTGCCCACGGTGAACCTGGATATCCGGGCGCAGGAGCCGGCCCCCTGCAGGGATACGGCAACAAGCATCAGGCACGGGCTGGTCTTTGGCTTTGTCTGCGTAACGGAAGGCCTCGTCAAAAGGCTGAAGGACCAGATGTCTGTTCCAACAAAGGTTTTGGCAACCGGCGGTTTTTCGCAGGCCATAGCCAGGCTTTCGACGGTTTTTGACGCGGTTTTGCCCGCGCTTTTACTGGATGGATTGAGGCTGCTGTATTTTGAGGAAAACAAGTCCTGATTTTGCAAGTTAATTTGGCTTTACCGATGATTTGCCAGATCATCAGTACGCCGGGCCAAAGCCCGGCGCGCCGCGTAACTGAAACATCTATAAATGAACAAGGAGTAACAAGCCATGAGCACAATTGCTTCCGTCTATGGCAGAGAAATTCTGGATTCTCGCGGCAATCCCACTGTTGAAGTGGAAGTTACGCTGGAAAGCGGCATTTCGGCGCGCGCGGCCGTGCCTTCCGGCGCATCCACAGGCAGTCGCGAAGCCCTCGAAATGCGCGACGGCGACAAAAAACGCTATGGCGGCAAGGGCGTCACCAAGGCTGTTGCCAATGTCAACAACGAGATTGCCCAGACCCTTGAAGGCATGGACTGCCTGCAGCAGGTCCGCATAGACAACGCCCTTATCGACCTTGACGGCACCGACAACAAGTCCCGCCTCGGCGCGAATGCCATGCTTGGCGCATCGATGGCCTGCTGCCGCGCGGCTGCGGAATACCTGGGCCAGCCGCTTTACAAGTACATAGGCGGCATCAATTCCAAGGTTCTGCCAGCCCCGATGATGAACATCATCAATGGCGGCGCGCATGCCCCGAACAACCTGGACATCCAGGAATTCATGATCATGCCCCTTGGCGCCATGTCCTTCAAGGATTCCCTGCGCATGGGCGCGGAAATCTTCCACACCCTGGCCGCCATCCTCAAGGCCGACGGCCACGTTACCAGCGTTGGCGATGAAGGCGGCTTCGCCCCGAATCTCAAGAATCATGACGAGGCTTTCAGCTACATGATGAAGGCCATCGAACAGGCCGGCTACAATCCCGGCACAGAAGTCGCCCTGGCCATCGACGTTGCCTCCAGCGAATTCTACCAGGACGGCAAATATGTGCTCAAGGGTGAAAACAAGACCTTCACCAATGCCGAAATGACCGAATGGCTGGCCGAATTCACCCGCCGCTATCCCCTGATTTCCATCGAGGACGGCATGGCTGAAAACGACTGGGAAGGCTGGGCAATGCTGACGACCACCCTGGGCGACCATGTGCAGCTTGTGGGCGACGACCTCTTTGTTACCAATCCCTCTATCCTGGCGGAAGGCATTGCCGAAGGGGTGGCCAACTCCATCCTGATCAAGCTCAACCAGATAGGCACCGTTACCGAAACCCTGGACACCATCGAAATGGCCAAGGAAGCCGGCTACACCACCGTCGTTTCCCACCGTTCCGGCGAAACAGAAGACAGCTTCATCGCCGACCTCGCCGTGGGCGTCAACGCCGGCCAGATCAAAACCGGCTCGCTCAGCCGCTCCGACCGCATGGCCAAGTATAACCAGCTTCTGCGCATCGAGGAAGAACTCGGCGACGATGCCGAATTCTTCGGCCCCATGCTGGCCGAATACTATGGCCTGGGACACGGGGACGATTAGGCAATATTGATTGATATAACCGATAAAAAACGGCGGCAGGTACCTGCCGCCGTTTTTTCTATATTCTTCGCTCTCTCGGGGGAAAGCGGTCAAGGGGGGATGGGGGGACGCCCCTATACAAAAAATAATGTGTTGTTTTCGTTAGTTGTCAATAGGTTTTGTCAAGGAATAATTTAATTTTTTATTGCCGCAAGCAGTTTTTTCTTCCTTTCTTCCTTTCCTGGTTTCTTGCAGGATTTACAAAACCCTCATACACATGGCCGGTTCCCGCAACAGGCCTTTTTTGGCGGCCATTTTCAGGGCATTTTCCATGGCCAGATCGGTTGTTTCGTGGGTCATGAAGACCAGGGGCACGGCATGCTGGCCGGTTTCGGTTTTCTGGATCATCTGGGCCACGCTTACGCCATGAGCGGCCATGCAGCCTGAAATATCGCGCAGCACGCCGGGCGCATCGTCAACCATGACCCGGGCGTAATAGGTGGCGTTCCATTCCGCGCGGGGCACGATGTCTGCCTTTTTCAGGCCGGAATCGTCATAGCCCGTATTGCAGGCCCGATCATACCTGGCAATGGCGATCAAGTCGGACAATACCGAGCCCGCGGTCGGGAGCGCGCCTGCGCCGGCGCCATTGAAGAAAAGCGGCCCGGAGGCATTGCCATCCACCCGAACGGCGTTCACGGCGCCGCGCACGTTGGCCATCAGCGAAGGCTTGGGCGCAAGCGCGGGGAAGACACCGGCCTCGAGCCTGGGCGCGCCTTCTTCCCCAACATCGCGCACCTGGCCTATAAGCTTGATATTGTAGCCAAATTCGCCCGCAAAGCGGATATCGAGCGCGGAAACATCCCTTATGCCGCGCACATAGAGACTGGAGAAAGAATAGTCGATGCCAAAAGCCAGGCGAATCAGAATGGTAAGCTTGTGGGCCGTGTCGATGCCGTCTATGTCCAGAGAGGGGTCAGCCTCGGCATAGCCAAGATCATGGGCCTGCTGAAGGGCTGTCGCAAAATCCAGGCCCCCCGCCGTCATTTCCCATAGTATGTAATTGCTGGTTCCATTCAGAATGCCGATCAGGCTTGTGATGCGGTTGCCGCTCATGCTTTCCCGGAGAATTTCGACGATCGGGATCGCGCCGGCCACGCTGGCCTCGTAGCGCAGGGCGCGGCCAAGCTTGCGGGCCTTCCTGAACAGGCCCAGGCCGTCTTCCGCCAGCAGGGCCTTGTTGGCGCTGACAATGTCCTTGCCGTGTTCCAGGGCCTTGTCGATCAGATCTTTTGCTGGCTTGATGCCGCCCATCAACTCGCAGACCACGTCGATTTCCGGATCAGCGTAAATTTTTGCCGCGTCTTCAACAAGGGCTGCGCCGGCCGGCGTTTCCACCTCGCGAATCTTGTTTGCGTTGCGCACAAGAATTGTTTTTATCCGAATATCCCGGCCGCAGCGCCTGCGCACAAGATCCGCGTTTTCCCGCAAAAGGCGGCAGAGGCCGCCGCCGACCGTGCCGAAACCGGCCAATCCCACTACAAGAGGCTTGTTATCCTGCATTTTCAATTCCTTTTTATTGACAAAAACGTATTTTTGCCAATTGCCGCCCGCATTGCAAGAGAATTCTGAAAAAACGCGCACATGCCCAGGGTCATTCCGTTATCGCTGCGGAATGACCATGCGCACATGCCAAAATTGCAAAGTCCTGTCTTGCCAAATCTGCAAATTATATTTATCCTGAGCTTGCGTCCTGTAACCAATTAAAAGGAATCATTCCCAATAAAGTTTTGCAAAAGCAAAACGGCTGGGGGAGAATTTTAGAGCGGTTGCGTAATGAAATTAGGCAAACGCTCTGGTGGCTGCGGCAGCAGACACCCGCGCTGGCCAGCCGAAGGCCGTCCCGCAGGGACGTTTTCGTGGCCAGCTTTGCTGGCTTACGCAAATGGGCAGCAGAGCTAAATTAAGCAGCAGCTTGCCTGCGGCTGAAATGATGGCGGCGCAAATGAATGAGAATATCCCTTGGAAATGGATATTCTCATTCAGGGAATGATATAATTGTTGGAGTTCAGATGTACAATCACACTCTCCGGATTGCGGTTTTTTCGTCCAATCCCGAACTGGCGGAGGAAATTCGCGCTTTTGTCCCGCAGGAATGTTTTACCCACGATATTCTGGTGCTGGACAAATTTGATGCCGAAACCCTGGGGTGGGCCGAATTGGCCATCCTGGATGTGCCCCTGCCGGGAAGCCTGCCCGAAATCCGGGCAAAGGCCAGCCCCGGAGCGCGCCTGATTGCCTGTATGGATCCGGAAGCGGAGCAAGCCCTGACAGACGGGGATCTTGCCAGCGTTGACGACATCTGGCTCAAACCTGTTCTCGTGCCGCGCATTCGCCTGCGCATGCGCAATCTGCTCTCCGAAATCAAGCGCGATGCCGACGCCACCCAGCACATGCTCTGGCTGGACACCCTGATCGACAGCATGCCGGATCTTGTCTGGTTCAAGGATATGGGGGGCGTGCATCACAAGGTCAATTCCAGGTTTTGCGAATTTGTGGGCAAGGAGCGTGACGAGGTTATCGGCGCCACCCATTCCCGCATCTGGAACACGCCAGAAGACGACGATTCCTGCAAGGCGTCCGAGCAGGCCGCAATCGAGGCCGGCAGCACTGTGCTGGCCGACGAGATTGTCAAAAGCGGCGCGGAGAAGCACCTTTTCAAGACCTACAAGACGCCGCTCAAGGGTCCGCACGGCGAAATCCTGGGCACCGTCGGCTTTGGGCACGATCTCACAAACTTGCTCAATCTGGACATGGAATTGAATTTCTTTGTGGATTCAATGCCCTTTCCCCTGGCCATTTGCCGCGAGGATGGCACAATCCGCAAGGTGAACAATGTTTTTCTGGATTTTTTTGGCGAGAAGCGCGACAACATTGTCGGGCAATCATTCGCTGGCTGGTGCGACAATACTTTCCAGGGCGAGATTTCGCCTGTGAACGGCAGCGAGTATTTGCGTTTCGAGAAGGCTGAAAAGATGCATTTTGTGGATCTTGTCCGCAAAAGGATACGCGACATTTTCGGCAAATGCGAGGGCGAGGTCAATATTTTTAGGGACATCACAGCCGAAAAGGATCTGGAAATCCGCATCTGGCGCGATGCCAACACAGATTCCCTGACTGGCCTTGCCAATCGCCACGCTCTCGATTCCTTTGTGAAAAAGCTGCCTGTCTCGTCCATTATTCATCTTTTTTACATTGACCTTGACGAGTTCAAGGCCGTGAATGACCTTTGGGGGCACAAGGCCGGCGACGAGGCCCTCAAGATTGTGGCCAAGTCCATTCGCAATGTTTTTGCCCAGGATTTTCCGGCCAGGCTTGGCGGGGATGAATTCCTGGTCTGCGTGCAGCGCGAGGTGCCCTTTGCGGAACTGGAAAGGCTGGGCTCGAGTCTTTTGCGGCGCATCAACCAGAAGTTCAGCGGCTCGAACCATCTTTCGCGGATGTCGGCCAGCATAGGCATACGCGGCTACGGCACGCTTGGAACCTCGATTGACCCGCTGATTCGTCAGGCCGATATCGCCATGTACGCGGCCAAGTCCATGGGCAAGGGCCGCTATTGTATCTGGAATGAGGCGATGGGAGAAAAATAAGAAGCATTTGCTTTGCAATCGGGATGGGAAGAGTCTCACGATTCCCCCATCCCGGAAGTTGTCTTCACATGCGCATCTCGCCCTCTCGCTGCGTCATGCCGCGCAACCGGCACCCCGCATCCGTAAGCCGCTTTCAGCGGCAACGGCCGCGTCGAATTTCGTAAATTATTCCGGTCGACTACCATCGGCTACCGGTTCCGCTCGCAACGACCCGGAGAGGATTTGCGCCACCTTGAAACGCACCATGCCCGGCGCACCAAAACAAGCCCCGCAAGGTCATCCTTGCGGGGCGATATTGTATGCGGCCACCAGAAAATCATGGCCTTACGCAATTACAGTGATGCAAGCATTGAAATGCAGCATATACCGGCTGCCATTATGACAATCACAAAAGAGCTGCTTTTCAACATATTACCATTCTCCTTGACAAGATCAGGTTCGTTGTACATTTTCGCATATCGGCAATATCGACCTTTTAATTATGCAAAGGACGAATCATTGCCATCGCGGATGAGCCTTTTATCGCCGCCCACAAAAAATGTCAAAGCCAATTTTTATCCGCTGCGCAAGCGGATTCGCGCAGGCAGGAGAATTGAACAGCAAACTTGTCTTGAAAACCATTTTTTTTGTGGCCTGATAAACACGGGAGGCCAATATGACAACTACGACATCCGATACGCTCAATTACTTTGAAAAGCTCAAAAATGCCGGTTTCACGGAAGGGCAGGGTTCAGGTCGAGGCAATGCAAGATATTGTGCGCTCGTATGACGAAGCGACGCGCAAGGCAACAAAGCAATCTTCCATGCTCTGGCTCATTTTATTCATAGCCCTGCTCTTTGTCTGCTCCTGGACAAAACTGCTTCATAAAGCTGACCCGATCCAGTACTATATCTGCAATCGCAGGGCCGGCGTAACCGCCACAAGCTTTTCCATGCTCGCGTCCTGCATAGGCGGCAGCGCCACGCTTGGCGTGATCGGCCTTGCCTGGCAAGTCGGCATACCGGCTTTCTGGTGGCTGGGGGCTGGCGTTGCCGGTCTTCTGGTGCTGGCTTTCTTTCTGGCCCGAAAGGTCAGGGGCTCACGCGCCAAAACCATGCCCGAAATGCTGGAAAAACAACTTGGCCAGACATTTCGCTCAGGCTGCGCGATCATTATTCTTGTGGCCTACGTGCCCATTGTGGCCGCGCAATTAAGCGCCCAGGCCCTGATTATTTCCTCCATTGGAAACCTTGACCACCTGGCCGCGCTCCTGGGGGGCGCGTTTTTTCTATACGCCTATACCGCGCTTGGCGGCCAGAATGCCGTCATGAAAAGCGATATCTGGCAATTTGTCATCCTGATGTGCGCAATCGGGCTAATCCTTTTTTTCTGCCTTTCCATGCCGCAAGGCAGGGCCGCGCTTGCGGATACGCCGCCCGTTTTGCTCAACCAGAAATTTCCGCCTCAAAAACTTGTTTATTATCTTTTGATACTGGGGGGGAGTTTTGTTGTCGGGCCAATGCTGTACGGGCGGCTTTTAAGTTCACGCAGCCAGGCGACCGCCAAAAAATCCTGTATTGCATCGGCAGGAGGATTATTTGTAATTGCCGCGGCCATTACCGCAATCGGCATCTCGCTGCACGGGATTTTGCCGCCGGATAATTTTGGCGCCGATTTCAGGGCCGAAGACATTCTGGGGATTTTTGTAAGGGAGAAAATGCCGCCCTGGGCCTCCGCGCCCATTCTTCTCGGCCTGTTGAGCGCGATAGTTTCGTCCGCGGATTCCTGCCTGTTCACGGCCGCTTCCATTGTGGCCAACGATCTTTTCAAAAAGCCGGGCACAGGCTTTTGCCGCGCTGCCATGGGCGTCCTGGTTATAGCGGCCTGTTTTTTGGCCCTGCAGGGAAAAGGTATCCTGAACCTGCTGCTGATTGCCAATGATATTTATGCCTGCGGCATAGTTCCGCCGGTTTTCATCGCCATCATCTGCAGCGGCCGCAAAATGCATCCCGGCATAATGACTTGCGCGCTGGCTTGCGGCGGCTGCGCGGGGGCAGTCGCTTCCGTGCTGCATAATGAATATTTGTCCATCACAGCTTTCGCGCTTTCCCTTTTTATCAGCCTGCTTGCCATTTGGGCGCAAGGATTGCGTTCCCTGCGTTTTTCAGCCTGATTTTACAAGGCCGGCAAAGTTGCTCCGCCATTTACAAATTGTGCCAAAGGTGCCTGTGCTGGCTTGACAAAGAGGACAATATGCAAGGTAATATATTGGCGTATGGCCTGTTATTGGTGGCCATTATCGCGGAAACTTTCGCCACCTCCAGCCTCAATGCCTCAAAACAGTTTACAAGGTTTTGGCCTTCTGCTTTTTCGGTGCTTGGCTATGTCGTTTCGTTTTACACCCTCTCCCACGCCCTGAAATATATTCCTGTGGGGATTGCCTATGCCATCTGGTGCGGCCTGGGAATCATCCTGGTTGCAATCACAGGCGTGGCGTATTTCAAACAGCATCTTGACTTGGCGGCCTGCCTGGGCATCGGGCTGATTCTCCTGGGGGTGGTTGTGATCAATGTTTTTTCAAGTTCCGCAAGGCATTTTCAGGATGATATTGGCAACCAGAACCCAGATGCAGCCCACAACCGTATCTATGCAGCGCCAGAGCAAAAGCCGCATGTCGCCGCCATGGGCCAGCATGGAGATATCAATAAGTATCAGCACCATGCAGGTTATCAGCAGGCTGAACAGGCCATAATGTTTTATGGCAAAAGGCATGAAAAATGCCAGAAGCCCCACAACCAGAGCCAGTTGCAAGGTCAGATGGATGTGGCTAAGAACAAGATAGGAGATAAAAGCGCCCGAGATAGTGCCAAATATGCGCTGGAGAAGGCGTTTCACTCCAAGGGTATTGTCCAGCGTGGCGACAAAAATAACGGTAAGACCGACCCAGGCCGGATTGGAATATGAAAACATTTTGGCAAGCAGGGAGGATGCCACGACCGTAACAGGTATGATGAGGCTGCGCCAGGGATTGTTTATTCCGCCATGCAGCAGAAGGCGCAGCTCATCCAGGGGGCTTTGCTGATTCTCCTTTTCAAAAGCCGTGTTTGTCAGGCTCAAAAGAATGCCCAGCAGGATTCCGCCACAAAAATAAAGGCCCATGGCCAGAGAAGGCTTGAAGTCAAAATAGCTCAGCAATACTGCCGTGGCTGCGCATTTGGCGACAAAGCCAAGATAGGCGAGCTGTTTTTTTGGGCAGCGCCGTCAGCCAGCTTAGAATGAAAAGCAGGAACAGGGCAAACAGTGGATAGCCGGCCAGGGCTTCGCTCATGGAAGCGGCAAGCAGCAAAAAAATGCATCCTGCCATGGCTCCGATAATCCTGGCACTTGCGCCATGCCTGGGAGTGATGTGCATGGCGATCATCGCGCCAAAGCCCGCAAAGGGGGACAAGGCAGGCAAACCAATGCCCACGCCGAAAATCACGGCGCCGCTCATGCCCACTGCGGTCAAAATGCCTTCGCAGGCAGTGGGCGCGTTTTTGGCGACAAACGCGTCAAGATTCATGATCAGTCCAGCTCAATACCGAAATTTTTGGCAATTTCCGACAAATCCCCCATGTATTCCCTGTTCAGGGATCGGAACTTCCAGCCTTTTCCGGATCTGAAAAATTCGCAGATAATAACGGCCGCCTCGTCCCTGAAAGCCTCTCCCAGATTGTAGGCCGCAAGCAGTTTGCTGTTCTTCCGGTTTATGACCTCGACCCTGCTGTCGCTTACAAAGCCGAAAACCTGATTGCGTTTGTCCGCCTCGTGGATTGTGGCCACAATGACCGCGCGCTCCACTTCGTCTTTCAATTTTGGCAGGTCGATATTTATGGTTTCGGAATCAAGCTCATGCCATTCGCCGACACGGTTGTCGCCGGAATAAACCGACGAGCCGCACGCGGAAGCGGGATTGTTGTAGAAAACAAAATCTGTTTCCGCGCCTACCTTGCCGTCCCCGTTCAAAAGAAAGCATGAAAGATCCAGATCAAATTCAGTGCCGAATCTGCTTCTGGCGCCCCAGCTCAAATTTATGGAGACAAATTCCAGCTTTTCAACCGGCGCATGGCTTTCCGCATGGGATTTTTTCTCAAGGCTTACGCTCATGTTTTCTCCTGGTGATGACGAGAATATCTTGCCAGGAATTTTTGTATCAGGGGACTTATGGCCAATGCAAGCCCGGACAGCCGGATTCTCCGGCAGGGCAATCGCATGAACTGGTTTGGTGCGATTGCCCTGGATTCTCCGGGCCGCGGCATGGACAGCAAGTTTTTTTCGATGTAAGGTTTTGGCGCGATGTGCAGAAAGCCGGAAAAACATCCTCTCTGGGCGCTGGCCCTGCTGCTTTTGCTGCTTGCCTCGTTTTGCGCGCCCTATACCATGTTTGACGAGGCCAATGCCTATCTGGCCGATACGGAAAGCGAGCTTGTGCATTATTATCTTTCGCCGCTTCCGGACAATGGCGAAGCCTGCGTCGATATTCCGGAAATGATTTCTCCCTTGCTGGAATCAAAGGCTCCGGAACCCCATATTTCCTTGAATCTTTTCTCCCTGCCCCGCTTCTTTTTTCATCCGCCAGAATAGCTGCTGTCATTAATCACCTTTTGCGGCTCATTTTCGCATAATTGCGAAAATATTCCATATTCGCCCATATTGCACAGGAGCTTTCATGTTTTCTTTAATGGAAAACCTCTGGCCTCGACTATGCCCTCCGGCCTATACGCTCAAAATCGAAGCGCTTGAATCATATATCAACATGTCGAAAGCGGAGGAATGGCATTTTTACGCAATACGCTGCAGGCACCAGCGCCCGCATGTTTGCGTGGCCTGCGCCTGGCTTGCCAAAAGCCTGGGGCGCGGGGCCAGGATTTTTGAAGCTGGCTGCGGCAGCGGCATCAACCTGCTCTGGCTGGGAAGCAAAGGCTTTCACAATCTCTACGGGGCGGATCTTTCGCAGGAGGCCGTCTGCCTTGGCAAATACCTCGCCCGTCACCTGGACCTTCCCCTGAGCATCTGGCAAGACAACAGCCTGGAGCCCAAAAAAGTTCCCCATGACCTGGACGGACTGATATCCCTGAACTGGCTTTACCATTTGCCCAATGTAAGCCTGGGAAATTTTCTGGAAACCTATAAAAGATACCTGGCGCCAGACGCCAGAATGGTTTTCGACATGGTGGATGCATCATATAACAACTGCAAGAACAACGAATACCATACCGACGACTTTGGCCTGCCCAAAGCCCGGCGCCGGGCCAGCGAATATCCCTTGCGGCTTTCGCGGGACGAAGTCATTGCCAATGTCGAAAGCCATGGCCTGCGGGTGGCGCGTTCCGCCAATGTCTGGGGGCCTGTGCCGAGAACGGTCTGGCTTGTGGAAAACAAAACGAATTAATATCGGCAGGTGCGGGACTCCGATCCAGAAGGAGCCCGGAGCGCCTTGCTCCGGGCTCTTTATGGCATTTTACGCATGAGATATCTCTTAACGGCAAAGCAAGTTTGCCTTGGGATATTCTCTCACGCGCCTTTGCAAGCAAAGTCGCGTTAGAGCATTTACGCAAATTCATTGCATAAATTCTCTACAGGCTGTCCCGAATCAATTGATCCCAAGTTTTTCAAGTATGGGCAGCCGCGAGCCTGCGAATTCATCGGCCATGGCGTTCAGTTCGGCCAGATTTTCTTCCGGGGATTCAAGGGTTTTGCCTTCCTTGATAATTTTCTGGCTCACGGCCAAAAGTTGATCCCAGGCGAATTGGGCCCATTCCCTGGGGAGCCTCAGGCCAGATTTTCTGGCCAGCAGAAAAAGCTGCCTGAAGCGGTCAATCTGGATGCCGCCGCCTGTAACGGGACTGGCAAGAAAACTGATTTCGGATGAGGAGCGGGCCCTGTTTTCAAGCACACTGTCCAGGCGCTTGCAATGTTCCATAATATTGCGGTTGGACTCGCCCACGGGCTCAAGCGCGCCTTTTCCGCAAAGAATGGTAATAGCTTCGAGCAATTGCGGCAATGAAATGTTCGCTTCATGCATTGTGTGGGAAAATTCCGTAAGTCTATGCGCCTTGTGATCCGCAAAGGCATCCAGCACGGGATTGTAAATATTGGCGTCGAGATTGGCCTCCGCCCTTGCGCCCCTGGCTTTCAATTCAACAGCGTCCCTTGGCGTCTGCATGATGAATTTAAGGGAAAGGATGGTTTCGCGCAGTTCGAACGCGGGCAGGGCCGCCTTGCCCTTGACCCAGTAATCCCGCCTGAATTGCGTATTCAGGATAAAATCGCGCGTTGTTTCCCTTAATGGAATGTCCTCGATGCCGTTCAGCAGTTCCTGCTGTTCATTGCTCAAATTCAGGATATTCACATTGTCGAGATAATTGGCCTGGCAGACATAATCAAGCATGGCGGGAGCCAGCCATTCCGCCATTTTGGCAAAGCTCATCACGTCCCAGCTCTTGTTGAAATATTCATGGGCCAGGTATGAGCGGTTCTGGCCCTTTATTGCCTCAAGGCGCTTCTGGACCACTGGCTGGGATTTCATGTACAAGGCGTCAAGCTCGACGAGCTTCATCGCGTAAGTGATGGCTTCCTCAATGCCGTTTCTCAGGCCCTTTCCATTTCTGGCCTCGTATAGTTCCATCAATTCACGCACGGGAACCATCGGCGCCCAGCCCGGATAACAATTGTAACTGATATAGAGTATTCCGCCAACGGCCAGTTTGTTTTTCAGAAGTTCGACCATGGCGGTCTTGTTTGCGTCATTTATCCAGCTCCAGATGCCGTGAATGCCGATAAAGTCGAACATCGGCAAGTCGTCGCGCAGGCAAAATTCCGCAAAAGGCTCGTTGCACAGATGGATATTGGCGCCGGACGCGCGTCCCAGCGACCTGGCAAACGATACCTGGGAGGAGTTGAAATCCGTGCCCCACCATTCGGTTTCGGAAGCGGCGGCATGAATATTTATCGACAGGCCCTGGCCAAAGCCGAGCTCGCAGGCCGTATGGATTTGCGGCACGGCCAGGCCCTGCCGCAGGATGGGCAACATGGCCCGCAATGGATTGAGTTCGGCATAATATCCGTATGTATAAGGAAAAGCCGTTACATATCCTTCTGTAAAATTTTGCATGGTCGTTCCTCGCATAAGTGGTGTCAGGGAATTGGCGCAATAAGGAGCAAATTTGAATTGCGATTTTATTAACTCCTGCAAAACACATTTCCAATGCCGATTTCACTTTATTTTTTTGCCCAATTTGCTCAAGAGGCCTTTTCCTGGCCTGAAACATCCATGGACGCTTCAGTTTGTATCTATAGTAACTCATCAGTATTTATGCAGAAAACTGTCTGTACCCTTAAATGCCCCGGAATTGCAAATACTGGCATGGCAACGCAGGACGCAGCACAAGAGGCCCGGTGCGCATCAGTGATTGTTTATCAATCATATTTTTGCGTAGCCATTTTAAATCATGAAATAAAAAGATAAATGCATAAATTTGCAGCTTCCAGTCATGGCAAGTGATTACGCTTATCCATAAAAATTCCCACAAACTGCCACTGGACACTGGCAAAAATTCTGGAAATCTGTTAAAGAACTTTTCATGATGATGGTCGTTTTCCATCCTTTTGACCTTGTTGAAAGCTTGAGAGACGAGCCCCATCCAGTTTTTAATGCGATAATTTTGCACGCTAACACCTGAAAATGGTATATCAGGAAAATAAAGAGATACAATATATGAAAAAATCGAATAAAAATACAATCGAAGCAAATATGGCCCCTTTTCCCGATGAAAAATCCGCCGCTCCTGTTTATGGGGAGACAATATTGCCCGCGGATTTGCCAAAACCGACTCCCGGCCCCACGCCTCCAGGCGCGGAACCAATGGCTGCGGGCAGTATCAAATCTCCGGGCAATGCCACTGACAAGACGAGGCAAATGGAAAGTTTCCTCTCTTACGGCGCAAACAGCGCTCTGACCACGGGGCAGGGGCTGACAATATCGGATAATCAGAACACCTTGAAGGCGGGAGAGCGCGGCCCTTCCCTGATGCAGGATTTCCTCTTCACGGAGAAGCTTGCCAATTTTGGCAGGGAAAGAATACCGGAAAGGGTTGTTCATGCCAGAGGTTCCGGCGCGCACGGCTATTTTGAAGCCTACGATTCCCTGTCTGAATACACAAGCGCGGCATTTCTTCAGAAGCGGGGTCTGAAAACGCCTGTTTTTGTGCGTTTTTCCACAGTTCAGGGCTTCCGGGGGTCCGCCGACACAGTGCGGGATATACGCGGCTTTGCGACAAAATTTTATACCAGCGAGGGCAATTTTGACCTTGTAGGCAACAATACTCCGGTTTTCTTTATCCAGGATGCCATCAAATTCCCGGATTTTGTCCATGCCGTGAAGCCCGAGCCAAATAATGAAATGCCCCAGGGCCAGAGCGCCCATGACTCGTTCTGGGATTATATCTCCCTCCAGCCGGAAACATTGCATAATGTCCTGTGGGCCATGTCCGACCGCGGCATTCCCCGAAGCTACAGGATGATGGAAGGCTTTGGCATCCACACCTACCGTTTTGTAAACGCAGCTGGAAAGAGCTGTTTTATCCGTTTCCACTGGAAGCCTGTTTACGGCGCGGCCTCACTGATTTGGGATGAAGCGCAGCTTTTGGCCGGACGGGACCCGGATTATCACCGCAGGGATCTTTGGCAGGGCATCGAGGCCGGAGATTATCCCGAATTTGAACTTGGCCTGCAGATTATTCCCGAAGAAGATGAAAAAAAATTCGGTTTTGACATTCTGGACGCCACAAAGCTGATTCCCGAAGCCCTTGCGCCAGTAAAAATTGTCGGCAAAATGGTTCTGAATCGCAACCCCGACAATTTCTTTGCCGAAACCGAGCAGGTTGCCTTTTGCCCTGCCAATATTGTGCCGGGAATCGACTTTTCCGATGATCCGCTCCTGCAGGGCAGAATCTTCTCATACACGGATACGCAGCGTTACCGTCTGGGCGGCCCGAATTTTAATGAGCTTCCCATCAACAGGCCCCTGCAGCCGGCGCACAACAACCAGCGCGACGGCATGCACCGCATGCGCATTGACGTGGATGCGGCAAACTACGGCCCAAATTCCATAAGTGAAAACTGGCCCCGCGAAATTCCGCCTCAGGAAAAAGCCGGCGGTTTTGCAACCTATCCACAGAGCGTCGAGGGCGGCAAAATACGGCAGCGCAGCCAGTCTTTTGCGGATTATTATTCCCAACCGCGCCTTTTCTGGCTGAGCCAGACGCCGGTCGAGCAGGATCATATCATCGGCGCTTTCAGCTTTGAGCTGGGAAAAGTCGCGCGCCCGCATATTCGTGAGCGCATTGTGGACTTGCTCACGCGCATTGATGGAAAATTGGCGGCAGCGGTGGCCGCAAACCTGGGCATAACCCTGACAGGGGAGCAGCTTTCGCGAAAATTGCCCAAAAGCATATATGGACTTGAAAAAGATCCCTCTTTAAGCCTTTATGCTGGCGCGGAAAAGACCGTCAAGTCAAAGCGGGCAGCAGTTCTGGCAACTGATGGCGTAAATGGCAAAGATGTGGGATCCATATACAGGATATTGCGGGAGGCGGGGGTTCATCCGCAATTGTTCGCGCCCCGGATGGGCACAATCAGGACTGCGGAAGGTGAAGAACTCAAGGTGGATGGCACTATTGAAGGCAATCCATCCGTTCTTGTGGACGCAGTTGTCGTTCCTGCGGGAAAGACAGCAATAGCCACGCTTATGGCGGATGGCGACGCCCTGTACTATATGCTGCAAGCCTACAGGCATCTCAAACCCCTCGCGTTTGTCGGGGATGCCCGGGAGATACCGAAAGCCGCCGGTCTGCCTGATGACAAGGACGATGCCGGCCTGATTATGGAAAACGATGCGGAAAAGGCAGCGAAGGGCCTTGTTGAAGCCATGAAGCAGCACCGTATCTGGAGCCGTGAAAAAATAGCCAAAAAAGTGGCGGCATAACCAGATATAAACTTGAGCGGCTGCCAGGATAACAGGCGCGGAGACATCACATTTTCCAGCTGACAGATCCGGCAGCCGCAATCACGGCATGGATTAAATTACTGCCCCTCAAATTCATCTGGCCAGCTTTGCTGGCTTACGCAAATGGACAGCAGAGCTTCTGAATTTGACAAATATCGTTCTTTCGGGTTCCGCCAATGTGGAACTGTCCGGAACATACGGTTATGCAATGCTTGATCATGTGAACATTGACGCATAGGGGCTGACCAAGAGATAACGCGGCAACATGGATGCATACGTTTTCCTGACCACAAACGATGTCAGCAATTTTGCCTTCGAAACAGGCGAAGGCTCCCAAGGAGGAACGCAGTGAACATAATCGCGATCAACGGCAGCCCGAGAAAGAAATTCAATACGGCGACAATTTTGCAGCATGTGCTTGACGGGGCCAGACAGGCTTGTCCCGATATTGAATGCGAGATGGTCAATCTTTACGAGCATGATTACAAGGGCTGCATAAGCTGTTTCGAATGCAAGCGGCTGGGCGGCAAAAATTACGGAAAATGCGCGGTGCATGACGGCATTGCCGATATTTTGACCAGATCCCTCCATGCCGATTGTCTGGTGTTCGGCTCGCCTGTTTATTTTTCGGATGTCACAGGTATGATGCGCTGCTTCTGGGAACGGCTGTATTTTCCCAATTTTGTATATGACAAGGATTACTCCTCGCTTGCGCCCAAAAAAATCCGCACCGCCTTTATCTACACGATGAATATTCCGGAACAGCTAATGGACAAAACGGGTTATCCGCAACGATTTGCCCAAATGGAAATCTTTGCCGGCAAGCTTTTCGGCCACAAGCCTTTTGTGCAATATGTCTGCGATACCTATCAGTTTAACGATTATTCAAAATACAAGATGGAAGTTTTTTCGGAGGCCGAAAAAGCCAAAGTCCGCGAAACGCAGTTCCCTCTTGATTGCAGGAAAGCGGAGGAAATCGGCGGAAAACTGGCTTCGGGAGTCGTCGCCTGAAGTTAATGCAAAAATTCCGGAAAAGCCTTGTATCTCCCGGAAGAGGTCTTCATTGCCGTTTTTTACAGTCATGAAGATCTTTCGATGAAAAGCACGCTTTTCGGTTCATTCGCGCCGCTTTTTTCGGCGCGTCTGATAAATTATATATCTTGCGGGGTCTGGCAACTTCGTGTCATATTGGAGCATTGCCTCAATCAATACGGAACAAGGGCAATGACAACTTTGGAGAATATATATGGCACCCAAAAATAATGTCCCGGAAGAAGTGAAACTGGACCCGGCCCAGACCATTCCCCCGACTCCCCTTTTGCTTGAGCAGGAAAAGGCGGGCGATCTTGATTTTGACGATCATCAGACAAAATATCTGAAAAATATTCCCTACGCCAAAGCCGTCGATCTGGCCGGCCTTGTTGATTATGCCCCTGGCCAGGTCGCCAGCAAGACCCTTGCGCAAAATTCATACGTCGGCATCACGATATTCGCCATGGCCGCCGGAGAGGGCATAAGCGCGCACAAATCGACAGGCGACGCATTTGTCACCGTTCTGGAAGGCAAGGGCAAAATCACCATCGACGACAATTCCTTCGAGCTTGGCAAGGGCCAGTGCATTGTCATGCCCGCCGGCCATCCCCACGCCGTAAGCGCCGTGGACAACTTCAAGATGCTTCTTGTGGTCGTTTTTGCCGCCTAGATCATTGATGCCATGACATTGCGTAAATGCCCTGACGCGACTTTGCTTGCAAAGGCGCGCGATAATATCTCAAGGCAAACTTGCTTATCCGTTAAGAGATATTCTCATGCGTAAAATGCTATAAAATGCTATAGGGAATTATCCGGAAACAGAATGATTGGCCATTACAAATGTGGCCAAACTTCTGTCAGCCCCGGGGATTTGCGCCCCCCTCATGCGTAAATCCATAATTACCATATAAATTACTACCATATAATAAAGGAAATAGAATGTTTTGCGATCAATGCGAACAAACTGCCAAAGGCATAGGCTGCACAATAAAAGGCGTGTGCGGCAAGGATAACGAAGTGGCTCTGCAGCAGGATCAGCTGATCTATCTTCTGCGCCTGCTTTCCAGGCTTGCCAATCAGGCAGAAGCCAGGGGCATGGATGTGGAACCCATTGACGACTTTATTGCCGAAACCCTGTTTGCCACCCTCACAAACGTCAATTTTGACCCCAAAGCCATCCGCGAGATGCAGGTTCAGGCTCTTGTGCATTGCAGGACTCTGGCCGCGCAGACAGGGGAAGTGCCCGACTTTCTGTCGGAAGACCTGGACGACTTGCTGGCGAAATTGCCTGAAACCGTGGTCGGACTCGGCACATTCAGCTCCAATGCGGACGTGGACAGCGCGATGCAGATGCTGCTTTTCGGGCTCAAGGGCGCGTGTGCATACAAGACCCATGCCGCGCGCCTGGGCGAAAGGGACAAGGATCTTTCCGCCTTTGTGCGCAAGGCCCTTGTTGCCGGTTCGCAATGGGACGAGGTGCAAAACAGGGATCTCGACGCCTGGCTTGGGCTGATCCTTGAATGCGGCAAGGCCAATCTCAAAGCCATGGAATTGCTGGATCGCGGCAATACCAGCCATTTCGGCAATCCCGAGCCAAGCTCCTTTTCACTTGGGCATAAAAAGGGCAAGGCCATCCTCATCAGCGGGCACGATCTCCTGGATCTTGAAGAACTGCTCAGGCAGACAGAAGGCACGGGCATAAATGTTTACACGCATGGCGAAATGCTGCCCGCGCACGGTTATCCCAAACTGAAGGCCTATCCGCATCTGGCCGGCAATTTCGGCACGGCCTGGTGGAACCAGCAGAAGGAACTGCCCGATTTCCCCGGCCCCGTGCTGTTTACCACCAACTGCATCCAGAATCCCAAAAATTACGGGGACAAGGTATTCACAACCGGCAATGTGGGCTGGCCCGGCTGCCAGCATTGCCCGGATCGCGATTTTTCGGCCGTAATTGCCAAAGCAAGGGAAATGGAAGGCTTCAAGGAAGATGAGCCTGGCAAGGAAATCCTGACCGGCTTTGGACGCGAAACCCTCAAAAATTTCGCGCCCGCGATTCTGGATGCCGTGGCCAAAGGCAAGCTGCGGCATATCTTCCTGGTTGGCGGCTGCGACGGCGCAAGGCCGACCAGGAGCTATTATACCGAGTTTGTGGAAAAAACGCCCAAAGACACTGTTGTCCTGACCCTGGCCTGCGGCAAGTTCCGTTTCTATGACAAGGACTTGGGCAAGCTGGGCGATTTTCCGCGCCTGATGGACTGCGGCCAATGCAATGACGCCTATACCGCCGTGGCAACGGCGCAGGCCCTTGCCGAAGCCCTCAAGTGCGGCATTAACGATTTGCCGCTCTCGCTAATCATTTCCTGGTATGAGCAAAAGGCCGTGGCAATTTTGCTTACGCTGCTTTACCTTGGCGTGCGCAATATCATTCTGGGACCCACGCTGCCGGCCTTTGTCTCGCCCACAATTCTCAAGGTCATTACCGACAAGTGGAATTTGAAGCTAATGACCACGCCGGATGATGATCTCAAGGCCTGCCTCGGATAGAAGCAGGGCAAACAGGCTGCAAAGCAAAACGCGCCGCAAATTCGCGGCGCGTTCTTTAATGCATTTCTTCAGCCAAATCGATATGGCGGCATTCCAGGCCGGCTTCTTCCAGCAGCTTGCCGGCAAGCCCGTCGGGATAGGGCTGATCGTACCAGATTCGCGCAATGCCGCAATTGATCAGCATTTTGGCGCAGAGCACACAAGGATGGTTGGTGCAGTATATATCCGCGCCCTCAAGCACCAGGCCGTGAACCGCGGCCTGGATAATGACATTCTGCTCCGCATGGAGGCCACGGCAAATTTCATGCCTCTGCCCCGATGGCACGCCCATTTTTTCACGCAGGCAGCCAGTTTCCCGGCAATGCGCCATGCCTTGCGGCGCGCCGTTATAGCCCGTTGCCAGAATGCGCCTGTCCTTTACGGCCATGGCCCCGACCTTGCGCCGCATGCACGTCGAGCGCTCGGCCACAAGCCTTGTAATGTCCATGAAATATTGCGGCCAGGAAAGTCTCATGCTCGGGGCCTCTGCCAGGCAAAAAGCGGAAAGTGCGTGGCAAAATCCCGCACATTGTCGCGAATGGCGGCAAGCGCGGCCGGGTCATCGCGCCGCTCAAGGCTTTCCACAATAAAAGCGGCCACGGTCTTCATGTCGTCTTCAAGCAGCCCCCTGGTGGTCAGGGCGGCTGTGCCCAGGCGAACGCCGCTTGTTACGAATGGCGACCTGGTTTCGTGCGGCACGGAATTCTTGTTGACTGTAATGCCGGCCGCGTCCAGGGCGGTTTCGGCCTCCTTGCCGGTTAAATCCCTGTTGGTCAGGTCGATTAGCAGAAGATGGTTGTCCGTTCCGCCGGAAACAAGGTCAAAACCCGCGGCCTGCAATTCATCGGCCAGAACCCTGGCGTTCCTGACGACCTGTCTGCCATAGTCGCCAAATTGCGGCTTGAGGGCCTCGCCAAAGGCCACGGCCTTGGCCGCAATCACATGCATTAGCGGGCCGCCCTGCAAGCCGGGAAAGATGGCGCTGTTGAGCTTTTTGCCCAGTTCGGCCTCCGCCAGGATGAGGCCGCCACGCGGGCCGCGCAATGTCTTGTGCGTGGTGGAGGTTACAATATGGGCATGGCCGACAGGATTCTGGTGCTCCCCGGCAGCCACAAGGCCGGCAATGTGGGCCATATCCGCCAGCAGAAGGGCGCCGACTTCATCGGCAATTTGCCGGAAACGCGCGAAATCTATGGCCCGCGGATAGGCGCTGGCCCCGGCGACAATCATTTTAGGTCTGCATTCCCTTGCCTTTGCCAACACATCATCATAATCAATGCGGCCTGTTTCCCGGCTTACTCCATAACTTTGCACATTATATAGCTTGCCCGAAAAATTCACCTTGCTGCCGTGCGTAAGATGGCCGCCGTGGCTCAAGTCCATGCCCAGGATCGTGTCGCCGGGTTCCAGAAAGGCAAAGTAGGCAGCCATATTGGCCTGCGAACCGGAATGGGGCTGCACATTGGCATACTGGCCGCCAAAAAGTCCGAGCACTCGCTCCAGCGCAAGACTTTCTGTCTTGTCCACATATTCGCAGCCGCCATAATAGCGCTTGCCGGGATAGCCTTCCGCATACTTGTGCGTCAGCACGCTGCCCTGGGCCTCGCGCACCGCGGGAGAAACGAAATTTTCGGAAGCGATCATCTCCAGTTTGCCCGCCTGGCGATTCGATTCCTCAACAATGGTTGCGGCAAGTTCCGGGTCTGACAACAAAAGCTCATCCATCAGGCTATCCTTTATTTGAATGTAAAATATTTGAACGTGAAAAGCGGGATAAAAAACACCTGCCGGAGAGGCAGGTGCCTGCAAAAAAACAGTTGGGGCAGGAAAGATCAATCACGCCACTTTTTCAATATCACGCTGGCATTTGTGCCGCCAAAGCCGAAAGAATTGCACATGGCATATTCGCATTCATGCTTTACCGTGCCATTTGACAAATAATCAAGGTCGCATTCCGGGTCCGGAAATTCGAGATTGATTGTGCCGGGCAGGATGCAGTCCCGCAGGGCAAGGGCAGTAAAGACAGTCTCGATGCCGCCGGCCGCGCCAAGCAGGTGCCCGGTCATGGATTTGGTGGCCGAAATCCTGATCTTTTTGGCATGATCGCCAAAAGCCATCTTGATTGCCTTTGTTTCCGTAAGGTCATTGAGGTGGGTTGACGTGGCATGGGCATTGATATGGCCGATTTCTTCCGGCTTTATGCCCGCGTCCCTGATGGCGTTGGTCATGGCCATGGCCATGCCCTCGCCGCTTTCGTGCGGCGCAGTCATGTGCCACGCATCCGCGCTTGCGCCATAACCGACAAGCTCGGCAATGATTGTGGCGCCCCTGGCTTTTGCGGTTTCCAGATCCTCAAGCAGCAGCAGGCCGGCGCCTTCGGCCATGACAAAACCATCGCGTTTGGCGTCAAAGGGTCTGGATGCCTTCGTGGGCTCGTCATTGAAATGGGTGGAAAGGGCCTTGAGAGCCGTGAAACCGGCCACGCCCAGGGGGGTGATTGTAGATTCCACGCCGCCCGAGATCACGCTTTTGGCGCGTCCCAGCAAAATGGAGTCGAAAGCCGTGCCAATGGCGTGAATGCCGGAAGCGCAGGCCGTTGTCGTAACAATATTGGGACCCTTGGCGCCGGTGAAGATTGAAATTTGTCCCGGACCCATATTGGAAATGAGCATGGGAATCATGAAAGGCGTAATCTTGTTCGGGCCGCTTTCGAGCAGCTTTTTATGCCAGGTTTCGATGGTATGCAGCCCGCCGAGACCAACGCCCATGATCACGGCCACATCGTATTCGTTTTCGGGCGTAATCTTGAGTCCGCTGGAATCCATCAGCATCCTGCCCGCGGAAACCGCAAGCTGGGTAAAGCGGTCCATGCGTCTGGCCTGCTTGGCCGGCATATAATTTTCCGGATTGAAATTTTTTACTTCGCCAGCCACCCTGCAGGGATAAGCGCTGGCATCAAAAGCCGTGATTGGCCCAATTCCGGATTCGCCGGACAAAAGGCGTTTCCAGGTGGAATCAATGTCATTGGCAAGTGGAGTTACGCCGGAAACTCCGGTAATCACAACACGGGGACGGCTCATGAATTCTCCTTTGGCAATTTCCGCCTGAAATATCCCTGGCGCGCAATAAAAATGGAATTAATGACAGGCGAAAGGCTGGACAATTTGTCCGGCCTTCCACTTGCCAGCCTACTGTTTGCTTTCTATATAATCAATAGCATCCTGGACTTTCTGGATTTTCTGGGCATCGTCATCGGCGATTTCGATGTCAAACTCCTCCTCCATGGCCATGATCAGCTCGGTCAGGTCGAGAGAATCCGCACCCAGGTCGTCCACAAAAGACGCTTCCGGTTTCACTTCATCGGGGCTTACGCCAAGCTGTTCCACAATAATCTTGTTAACCTTGTCAGCAACTTCAGACATATTATCCCTCCGGAATATGTTTTTCGCCCTTGTGCCACGTTGACGGGCAAAAGGCAATGCCAAAACTGTCAGCAGTACAGACCGCCGTTAACCGCCAGCACCTGGCCAGTTATATAGGATGCGTTTTCCGAAGCAAGAAATGCCACGGCCGAGGCCACGTCATCCGCCGTTCCCAGCCGCTGCAGGGGAATGGACTTCTGGTATTCGGCCAGCAATTCATCCGAAAGCCCGGCTGTCATATCGGTGTCGATAAAACCGGGCGCCACTGCGTTGACCGTTATCTGCCGCGAGGCCAGTTCCTTTGCGCAAGATTTGGTGATGCCAATCAGACCTGCCTTTGACGCGCTGTAATTGACCTGGCCGGCATTGCCCATCTGGCCAACAACAGAAGATATGTTGACGATGCGGCCAAAACGCTTTTTGGTCATTATTTTCGCCGCTTCCCTGGTGCAGACAAACGCGCCCCGCAGATTGACGTCGATAACCCGGGTAAAGGCCTCGTCCTTCATCCGCAGCAAAAGGCCGTCCTGTGTGATGCCGGCATTGTTCACCAGTACGGCAAGATTCAGCTTGCCCCTGATTTCGGCAGCGAAAAAATCCTCGACAGCCCGGCTGTCGCCAACATCCAGCGCGAAAGCCGCAGCAGAGCCGCCGGCAATCCTTATGTTTTCGACAGTTTCAACAGCCTGCTCTGGCCTGGAAACGTATGTCAGCACAACCTGGAATCCCTCGCGCCCAAGCCGGAGCGCAATCGCGCGGCCAATGCCGCGGGAGCCGCCAGTTACCAGAGCCGTGGGCATTTCGCCACATAAAGCCATATCCATATATTCAGCCTTTTTGCAAATTTTCGGAATATCCGCAAAGCGCGGGTTTTTAAATGCACCCGCGGCTTTTTTCATTTTATCCTGATGAAATAAACTTTTTTTCGGGCAAGTTCAAGCCCCGGGCAAACTCCGCAGCAATTCTGATTTTGTTTATATCGTATTTGACGTTTTCAATAACAGCACTCGCAATGTCCCCCGAACCGCATGGAGGGCATTGCGAGTGCTACGGAAGTTTTTAAAGCTGCCAATAGGGGGCAAGGATACGCTTGACTTCCTCAATGGCCGCGTTCTGGTCATGAGTGAGGGAGTTGCGGACGATCAGCCCATCAACGAGGTCGGGAACCTCGGTCTGCTCGCCGCTCATCGCCTCAATTACCTTCAAGATGCAGAAGGACATATAGTTACCCTTGCCGCCTTCCAGCACGGCGACAAGGCGACCATGTAGTCAGTGGTACTGATCCAGGGAGAATACGCCGAGGGGATGCAGAGATAACCGTCTCCTGCCTTGTAGCTTGCAGCCCCAGGAACATACATCAAACCAGTTTTGCGTTTAGACATAATCTTGCTCCTTGGTATTGAGAGTTACAGGTTGTTATTTCCGCATGGCCCTCAATCCATTGGCCACCACCAGAAGGGCCGTGCCCACGTCAGCGAAGACGGCCATCCACATGGTCGCGTTGCCGGTGAAGGTCAGGGCGAAGAACAGGGCCTTGACGCCGAGGGCCAGGGAAATATTCTGTACCAGAATGGCATAGGTCGATCTGGACAGGCGGATGAAGCGGGGAATTTTCCTCAGGTCGTCATCCATAAGCGCCACATCGGCGGTTTCAATGGCGGTATCGGTGCCTCCGCCAGCCATTGCGAAACCAACATTGGCTTTTGCCAGCGCGGGAGCATCGTTGATGCCGTCGCCCACCATGCCGACCTTTTCGCCACGCTGTTCAAGCTGTTCAATAACGGCAAGCTTGTCTTCCGGGAGCAAATTGGCCCGAAATTCATCCACGCCCACCTGCGCGGCGATGACTTGCGCCGTGTGTTCGTTGTCCCCCGTCAGCATGACGGTCTTCACGCCGAGCTTTTTCATTTCCCTGAGAGCTTCCAGGCTACTTTCCTTGACAGTATCGGCCACGGCGAGCAGGCATTGAACACCGTTTTCATTCATAAGGGCCACAACAGTTTTGCCCTGTTTTTCAAGGTGGAATATCTGTTTTTCGAGCTGTTCAGAGCAAAGTTTCAGGGATTCAACCATCCTGTGGTTGCCCATGAACCACTTTTTCCCGTCGATGATGCCGCTTGTTCCCTGACCGGGAAGAGCGGTAAAATTCTCCACCGGGAGCGGCTGGACACCGGATTCCTTCGCGGCCTGCGCGATGGCTTTGGAGACGGGATGGTCTGAACGCGCGGCGAGACTGGCCGCAAAGGTTCTGGCGCGTTTTTCGCTTTCTTGCCCTGTGAGAATAAGGTCGGTCTGGCGGGGTTTGCCATAGGTAATGGTTCCGGTTTTATCCAGAGCCAGCCAGTTGAGGAGTCTGCCCTGCTCAAGGAACATGCCGCCCTTGATCAGAATGCCATAGCGGGTGGCGGCGGCCATGCCGCTGACAATGCTGACCGGGGTGGAAATGACCAGGGCGCACGGGCAGCCGATAACGAGCACAACCAGCGCGGTATATATGGATTCCATCCACGAGCCGCCCAGAAACAGCGGGGGAATGATGGCGGAAAGAATGGAGACAAGGAAAACAGCGGGAGTATAATATCTGGCAAACGCGTCAACAAAACGCTGCATGGGGGCGCGGCTTCCCTGCGCTTCCTCCACGGCATGGATGATGCGCGCAAGAGTGGAGTTTGTAGCCGCCGCGGTTACGTCAAACTCAAAGGAGCCAGATTCGTTGATTGTTCCGGCATACACCGGATCTCCCGCTTTCTTTTCCACCGGCATGCTCTCGCCGGTGATGGGAGCCTGGTTGACCATCGAACGGCCGGAAACCACAAGGCCGTCAAGGGCGATTTTCCCGCCGGGTTTCACACGCACACGACTGCCGACCGCCACTTCGCGGATATCCATTTCGCGCCAGCTTCCATCCTCCCGCAACACCGTGGCGGTATCAGGCGCAAGGGCAAGAAGGTTCTTGATGGCGTTGCGCGCCCTGTCCAGGGCCTTTGCTTCAATGGCTTCCGACACATTGAACAGCACCATGACCATTGCCGCTTCAGGGAACTGCCCGATGAGAACGGCTCCCGTGACAGCGACGGACATAAGCGCATTGATGTTCAGATTGAGGTTGGAGACGGCCAGCCAGCCTTTTCTGTAGGTTGTCAGTCCGCCCAGCGCAATGGAGATGACGGCAAAGAGCAAGGGCAGATATTCCAGTACAGGGTAGCCCCCCGGCGTCCACGCTGACATATCCAGCCCAAAGGGTTTTGCTCCCCATTCATGGATGAGTTCCGCGCCTTCCGACAATGCGGCGAATATCCCGGCAACGGCGAGTTTTTTCCAGGGAATTTTGGGGGCTGGAATGGCGCTGATGTCCTCTGACTGCGCATCAAGCAGTCTGGCATCCATATTCAGGGACGCCAAGGCTGCGGATATGGCTGGAAGAGCCGAAGGTTCATGGCGAACTTTCAACACGCGCTGCATCAGATTGAAATCAAGAGCAAACACTCCTGGCATTCCGGCAAGTTTGCTTCGGATCAATTTTTCTTCCACGGGGCAGTCCATCCCATTGACCGAAAAAACCGCTTCCACCCCGTTGGGGGCGGCAAGAGGCTCTGGCGTCATGTCGATGGCCTTCAGCGCGGCTTCGATGGCATCGGTTGAAGGAAGCTCGTGATTGACGGTAAGCACTCTCTGCATGAGGTTAAATTCAAGCCCAGTGATGCCGGGAACAGTTGCGAGCTTTTTCCTGATGAGCGCCTCCTCCATAGGGCAATCCATGTTGACAATGCGGTAGATGGCGCGTGTCGCTGAAGCCTCGCCAAGTGTTCCCCAATCAATACTTTGCGGATCAGCGTGTTCATGCCCGCAGCAATCTCCATGCGCATGGTCATGAGTATGCTCATGTACGTGGTCGCAACATGTGTCCGCATGGTCATGGCGGCTGTGTTCATGCCTGTCCGCAAGGTGTTTGCTGACGTGCTGCGCCTTTTCACAGACAAATCCGAATGGGTGATAGTCGCCGCAAGGGCACCGCACCAGCGTATCGCTGCTCATAGTCTCCTCCATAAGGGCATTTTACGGGATGCCCCATTTGTTCTTGCCATAAGCAGACGATAGGGCCTATAGCCCCTATAGGGTCAAGGGCAAAACTTACATTTTACAAAATTTTCTGACCGCAGGTTTCCGGCAGGAAGTGGAAAATCATCTTTTGTCGATGCCACGCCGTGTCAGAGGGAGGGGATATGAAAGTCAAAATCGGGGAACTGGCCAAAATGACCGGATGTGAAGTTGTCACCATTCGTTACTATGAAAAGGAAGGACTGCTGAAAAAGCCTGAACGGACAGAAGGAAATTATCGTATCTACGAAGATGATGATATTACACGACTTCGTTTTATTCGTCATTGCAGGCAACATGGTATGAGCCTTTCTGAAATCCGGGCTCTACTTGCCTTTAATGACAATCCCAATTCCAGTTGTGACTGGATAAATGCACTTATCAAACAACATATAGAAGATGTTGAAAAGCAAATAGATGATCTCATCCATTTGAAAAATCATCTTGAAAATCTTTATCATAAGTGTGATGGCGGAAAGAAGGAGGGATGTGGAATACTCAAAAGTCTTATTGACGGAGAAAACTGTAAATACTGTCAAAAAATGAAATGCCAAAAAACACATTAAAATCATCACAATAAGAGCGTATTGATACAGATATTGCATAATGAAATTACTTATGAAATACCATATTGTATATTTAATGGACTAGAGCATTTTAAGTTTTATTTTTTATAAAAATGTTCTATAAAAATGCTATGAAATTTGCATCTGAAGAAATACGAACCAAAGCAGTAAATGCATATTTGAATGAGAAGATTCCTTCAAAAGAATTATCAAAAATTTTTGGTTATTCTGTCG
>Ga0209694_1000169_pt1 | contig 123097 bp, 103 predicted proteins | sample GluameincwithD2O_FD_187499 | JGI IMG/M metagenome (GOLD analysis project Ga0209694, IMG submission 187499) | Mouse cecum microbial communities from Vienna, Austria - Glucosamine amended microcosms incubated with D2O (SPAdes) (version 2) | ecosystem: Host-associated > Mammals > Digestive system... | reverse complement strand
CGCCAGCGTTCAATCTGAGCCAGAATCAAACTCTCCAGTTCAAATCTGTATCTACGCTTTGCGTATAAAATCTCAAAGATTTCTTCCTTCCCTTCGCTATTCACTTGTCAATGAACAATCACGACTCATGCCGCCTGCGCTTTTCGCGGGCATCTTTTATGCCCGTCTTTACGCTCTTTGTCAAGAACCTTTTTGAAAAAACTTTTTGCGGCCTTTCCGGTTCTCGTCGCGGGTTTCTTATCTAACCAACTTCCCGTGCCTTGTCAAGAAATTTTTCAGAAAATCTCTCAAAAAAACTCTCAACTGCGTGCGGGCCGTCTATATAAGCTCCAACCGCTGCTATGTCAAGCCAAATTTATAAATATTTTTTCAATCCGGCTTTCTGACTTGCGCGGTTTGCTTTACTAAAGACAAACTGGCAAGCTGTCAAGCAATTTTTTGAAATTCCTTTCGCAAATCGCTTTCTCAATGTGCGAGGCCATCTTTTAAGGCACAAGGAGGTAACTGTCAAGCAAAAAGATAACATACTGTGGAATCAGTTGGATTGAAAGGTCAATATCATGACAACGCATTATAAAAAATGATGTTTTTGGAATTAAGTTTGGCAAAGATTTTTTTTCCAAACTGAAATGTCTTCCAGGCATTAGATTCAAGGAAAGCGCGATCCAGTTTTGTTATAGTTTTAAAGTTTGCCTGTCCTGTGCCCAAATGTGCATTGCCCGAACTGATGCGTCTAATGGCATACAAATAAAGCCGCAAACGAAAGGCCTGGTGCAGATCTTTCAAAAAATGTTTCGGAAAATCAATAATAATTTGGTTATTTAATAAATTTTCGCTCCAGCATTTATTATTTTTGTAATTCCTGATCTCATTTTCCCAATAATCTGAATCCAATTGCGCCAATTCATGAATATGACAGGTTGCTTCTTCAAGTGAAGGATTTTCTTTACGCATTTCAGGCAGTATATTCTTACGAATTCTGTTTCTTAAAAATAAAAGACAATTGTTGCTGCTATCATCTCTCCATGTCATACCAAGCTCAGCAAGAAAACGCTTCAAGTCATCCGGATTTGCCCAAAGAAGAGGACGTATCAAATGTCTTTTGTCGTCCCTGGCTTTCATGCCTCCCAGGGCAGGCCACCCACATCCTCTTATTAAACGCATTAAAATATCTTCACTTAAATCATGATTTTGATGGCCGAGAGCTATAAAATCCGCATGCAATTTTTGCATCTGGTCTTTCAGGATTTGGTATCTTCCAATCCTGGAAGCTTCTTCCAGACCAATGTTTCTTTTTCTGGATAGGGCATTGGCATTAAATGATTCTATGGAACATGGAATGTCCAAATCATTACAAACTTTCTGCGCATAAAGCGCATCTTCTTCGGCTTCGTCTCTTGTTTGATGGTTGATGGAAAGCGCGGACAACGTAAAATTAAATTTTGTAGCCAATTCCTTGAAAATACGAACCATTGCAAGAGAATCTGGTCCTCCGGAAACAGCCAGAAGGATATGCTCCCCCCCGACAAGATTCAATGTTTTTGAACAATACTTAGCAGTATTTTGGACAATCTTTATTATGAATGGACAGAATTTGTTATATGATGACTTCATATTGAGATAAAAATCAATGGCGCTTGCCCTGTTCAGTTTGATGATCAAGGTTAAATACCCTTCTTACCAGTCCGATTCTGGAAGCAGCTCCCTCCCTGGACATTCCTTCTTCTTTTAAAAACATTATAGGGTCATGATTTAATTTCCTAACAATAGCATTGGCCATTACTTCCAGGGCTTGACGATTAATTCCCTGGCCATGTGAGATACGTTTAAGGGTTTTTTCAACTTCCTCATCAGCTATTTTGCGTCCACGATCAATTAAATCCAGAATTGTGGGTTTGCTTTGCAGATTTTCAAGCCAATGCGAAAAATCCAATACTTCTTCATCGATAATTTTTTTTGCCTTTTCAGCTTCGTTTTGACGGGCAGAAAGATTATCTTCCACAACTTCTTTCAAATCATCAATATCATATAAATATATATTATCGAGTTGATTGATTGCGGAATCAATATCCCTTGGAACAGCAATATCTATAAAAAACATTGGACGGTTTTTGCGAATTTTCAAAATATTTTTAACATCATTCAATTTTAGAATTGGTTCTTGAGAACCAGTTGATGTTATAATAATATCAACTTCCGGCAAAGTCTGGATTAATTTTTCAAAACTCACGGCACGCCCGGAAAACTTTTGAGCCAACTCCACCCCATGTTCTAAAGTACGATTAACAACAATGATTTCATTAATGCCTGCTTGTAATAGATGCATTGCTGCTAATTCAGCCATTTCTCCTGCGCCAATTAGCATGGCTTTATGGGTGGCCATTTCTCCAAAAATTCTTTTTGCCAATTCCACTGCGGCATAACTTATCGAGACAGCATTTGCCGCGATGGCTGTTTCATTTCTTACCCTTTTGGCAACTGAAAATGACTTATGAAGCAATCTGTTTAAAATTAATCCACTGTGGCCAGTATCAACAGAATTCCTGTAAGCCTTTTTTAATTGTCCAAGAATTTGCGGCTCTCCCAGCACCATGGAATCAATACTGGATGCGACAGAAAATATATGTTTAATGGCTTCTTTATTAAAAAAAGTATAAATATAAGGAAGTAATTCATTTATAGAGCTATTTGCGATAGAGGCCCATACTGATAACAGATGATTGTCTAGCTGTTCCGAACCAATAGCCAGAATCTCGACCCTATTGCATGTTGAAAGAATCAATGATTCCCGGATTGGTCCGTTACAGGGGATAGCCCAGTTACCAGCTTCACAAAACTCTGATAAAGAGAATTTTTCTCTTATATCAACACTGGCAGTGCGATGGTTTAAACCGATCAAAGAAATAAAATTGCGCATTTTGGAATGATTATTAATTTACAAAATTGTGCATGGTTGGAATAAAATAATTAATTATGAAAATTGAAAAAATAGAAATCAAAAAAATTGTTATTACTATCCAGGCTGGTTTACGGCCCTTCCAGCAATTTGCCAGCCTATTGTGAAACAATATCGCCAAAAGGATCCAGACGAGTAAACTCACAATTTTTTTGGGATCGGCATCAAACACACTTCCAAATATCTGTGCTGACCATATAAATCCGAAAATAATTCCTGTTGAAAAAATTGGAAATGCCAAAAATACACAAAGCGCATTTACTTTATCCAGTACAGACAAGGATGGCAAATCATGCCAAAAGCCATCCATCTTTTTTTTATATTTTATACGAAAGGATAAAAACAGAAACAGGATTGAAGCCACAAAAGCGATTGATATAATCCCTATAAATAAGAAAAGGGCCCCAATATGGAGGATGTAGAATGGCGTTTCAAGAGTGGCCGGAATTTTCAATGCTACATCAAGCCAGGGAGACGACATTAGAAATAGAATCAATCCAAACTGGGCTGCAAAAAGCAAAAAGCTTTTTTGACTATAAATTATCCACGCACCAAGCCCGCAAACAAGGATAAACCATGCAAACATTTGCAAATATGCGCCAATGCTTAATCCATTGGAGAAAAATTTATGAAAACCGAATGTCAGAAGCATGGTCTGGCAAAAAAATGCCGCACATGCCAACCAACAACCGACAGTGCAACAAATATTTTTTCGCAGGATCATTCCTGCAAGTCCGACAATACTTGCCAGCATATATATTGCTATTGTAAAGGATGTTGAAAATTCAGGTGAGATCATAAAGTATCTCTTTTACTTTATTATACAAGTCTGAAGAAAGTTCTTGCTCGAGCCATGCCGCACATTTATCAATATTTCGTGAAATAAACCATTCTTCAAATGATGAATTGACAATTTTGCGAAAAAAATTGGCATTCAGATCACTATTTTTTTCTGTTGTCAGGATAATGCATCTCAATTTGCCCATAAATAATGCAAAAGATGCTTTATTATCCAACCAGAGCTTTTGTTCTTCAAGCCATTTTTTTGCAAGCGCAGGGCTTGCCCCTCCTGTGCTGATAGCCAAGCATACATTATTTTTTGTTATATTGGCAGGAATTATAAAGGAACCATCTTGCGGACAACTGGCAGAATTGCACAATACGCCGTCATTGGCGCAAAGTTTCGCAATTCTTGCATTCTCTTCCTTGTTATTGGTAGCAGCAAAAACGAGAAAACAACCAGAAATATCTTCCCTGGTGCAAGAACGGACCTCATATCTTACTCTTCTGTCAGCCAAAAGGTCTATTTGCCTTTTGGAAAGAGACGATAGCGGTTTCAGATCCAAAACAAGCACTGAATATGGATTGGCAGAAAGCAAACCATGTAATTTTCGCATCCCCACCCTGCCAAAACCTACTATCAGGCAAGTCTTGTTTTGCAACGAAAAAAAGGCAGGAAAAAAAAACTGGTTTTGCATTGGCCCATGGATTACAAACATCTATAATTTATTGAATAACGAAACAGTTTCTTCATAAATATCCGATGCCGAGATTTTTTGTAATTTTCTCAACTCGTGCTGGGATCCATGTTCCACAAAACTATCTCCCAATCCCAGCCGTTTGATCAGCACTTTATCCAGGAGTGAATTATCACTTAAAAATTCCAGAACAGAAGAAGAAAAGCCGCCAGAGAGGACTCCTTCCTCTACAAAAAGCAATGCCTTGAAGGTACGCGCGAGATTTGCAAGCTGTTCTTGAGGCAAGGGCTTCAGCCAGACAGGATCAAATACTTCTGGCTGCCAGCCAATATCGTCTTTTATGCGCATGGCCGCTTTCAATGCCGGATGCACCCTGCTTCCAACAGCTATTATGGCAACGCCTCTACCCGGGAGCATGGTTTCGCCCATGCCTTTGGGTAATATCCTCATTATTTCTTTCGTATCCACGCCATACCCGGAACCGCGTGGGTACCTGACTGCGCAAGGCTCATTCAATGAAAATGCCGTTTTGAGACAATGCCTCAACATACCTTCGTCTCTTGGCGCCAGAATATGCATATTTGGAACATGTTTTAAATATGCAATATCAAAAACACCATGATGGGTTGCTCCGTCTTCTCCCACAAGACCGGCTCTGTCGATACAAAAAACAACTGGAAGGTTTTGCAGGCAGACATCATGCACAATCTGGTCATAGCCCCTTTGCAGAAATGTAGAGTAGATGGCGACTGCTGGTCGATAACCCTGACTGGCTAGTCCAGCTGCATAAGTAACAGCGTGTTGTTCACAAATGCCAGTATCAATGAATCTTTCAGGAAATTTTTTCCTGAAATGTTCTGTGCCTGTACCTTCCGGCATCGCAGCTGTAATAGCAACAATTTTTTGATTTTCCTGAGCCAGATCCACAAGAGCTTCACCAAAAACTTTTGTAAACGAAGGTATGCCTTCAATTTTTAAAGACTTGCCTGTCTCGGGACAAAAAAGACCTATGCCGTGATACTGTGTAGGATTATTTTCAGCGGGGGGGTATCCTTTCCCTTTTTGAGTCCGGATATGCAAGAGAACTGGTCCATCTTCCACCGCTGCTGCCATTTGTAAATTTTTTTTCAATGCCGATATATCATGTCCATCTACTGGACCGATATAATTGAAACGAAAAGCTTCAAACAACATTCCAGGAGTGAAAAAAGACTTGAAACTCCATTCTCCGCGCATCGCGTAAAGAGCCAGTTTGTGTCCAATTCTTGGTATTGCCCGCAAAAATTTTAATGCTTCTTTTCTCGTTTGTCTGACCCAGCGGTGAGAGAGAGTTCGGCTAAGAAAAAGCGAGAGGGCGCCCACATTATGTGATATGGACATTTCATTGTCATTCAAAATAACTATCAGTCTGCGTCCCATGTGGCCAGCGAGATTCAAACCTTCGAAAGCTTCGCCTGCCGTTAACGAGCCATCGCCTATTACCGCAATAACATGGTGATTTTGCCCGGACAAATCTCTCGCCTGAGCCATTCCAAGAGCTGCGGAAATAGAGGTGGATGAATGGCCTACCCCGAAATGATCATAAGGACTCTCGTCCATTTTGGGAAAGCCAGATATTCCCCCAAGCGTGCGTAAGGTATTAAAAACTGCTGCTCTTCCAGTCAACAATTTATAAGCATAAGCCTGATGCCCGACATCCCATATCAATTTATCTTTATCAAGATCGAATTCTGCAAGAAGCGCAAGAGTCAACTCGACTACGCCAAGAGAAGGCGCAAGATGCCCACCGTTATGAGAAACAGTTGAAATTATACGATTTCGGATTTCCCCTGCCAATTGAAGCAATTGGCTATCGTTGAGCTCCGCCAGTTGACCCGGATTCGCAAGGTGATCGAGGAAAGCCGATGGAATGAAATCGGCCATATTATGAAGTTCTCGCAGCTACATAAGCCGCAGTATAATTATCTGGCATAATGGAACAAATTACAATGTAACATTGCAAATTTTTGACAAAATGAAATATTGACTGTCATGAATACAATATGGCTGTAATTCCAAATTATCAATAGGTCAAGGGAAGGTTATTTGGAGGAAAATCGCGGCAGCAGGAGGGAAATGTCCGCAATAGCCGCATCTCCTTCCTGCCACCTGACCAGGAATGATCATTACGTGGAGGCATTATTCATGGCGCATCGCAATAAATTATCTATAGCCAAACCCTCCTGGCAACCTGATAAACAATCACCGCAACGACATAGGCAACCGCGGTATTAAACAGGACGCTGAATGCCAACCAGCCCCAGTTTCCGGCTTCCTGCTTGATAACAACCAGGGCAACGAAACATGGAGAGTAAAGCAAAACAAATAACATGAGAGCAAGTGCTGTTGCCTGTGACCAGCCCGGATCCGCAGCCAGGCGATCAGCAAGAGGTTCCGCGTCATCTGGGTCCTGCTCGCCAAGCGCCCATGTTGTTCCCAGAGTTGACACAACGGCCTCTTTTGCGGCAATGCCCGCAATAAGCGCAATATCGGTGCGCCAATCAAATCCGGCAGGCCTAGTTACAGGCTCAACCCATTTGCCGAGTCTTCCAGCAATGGAATAAGCAAGCTCTGTTTCTCCCAGCTCATCACGAATACCAGCTATTTGTTCCTGAAGCTTTTCGTAATCTTGAGAATTTTTTACGAATTTATTCAATTCGTCTTCGAGTCCGGCGATTTGTTGTTCATACGGAGCGGAAATTTCTTCAGGCAAAGAGGGAAAAGTCATGGAGGCCCAAATGATAACGGAAATTGCAAGCAGAACTGTGCCGGCTTTTTTGATATACATCCATGCTCTTTCCCAACAATGCAGCAATACGCTGAATAGAGTTGGCAAACGATAGGGAGGCAATTCCATGACAAAAGGTGTTGATTCGCCTTTAATAAAAGTGGAACGTAAAAACTTGGCTATTACAAGAGCAAAAAACCATCCCGCCAACATAATGCAAAACATTACTGTCGCCGCGTGTTCCGGGAAAAAAGCGCCTGCCAGCAGAATAAAAATTGGCAGTTTGGCGCCGCAGGTCATATAGGGCAATGTAAGAAGTGTTGCAAGTTTTTCTTTGGGGCTTCTCAATGTCCTGGTAGCCATTGCCCCGGGGATGGCGCAGCCGCCCGCGATTCCACCAGAAATCACATAAGGCATCACAGAAGCTCCATGAAGGCCAAAAAATCTGAAAATTCGATCCATCATGTAAGCCATTCGGGCCATATAACCACTATCTTCCATAAACGAAATCAATGCAAACATGATCATGATAAGAGGGACAAAACTTAAAACACCCCCAACTCCCGCAATAACTCCATCTACAATAAGTGATCTGGCCAGGCTGTCTGGCATTACATCCAGAAAAAAGTCTCCAAGTAAGCCAAATCCGGCTTCTACCCATTCCTGAGGATATGCTCCCACTTCAAACGTAATTTGGTACATCAGATAAAGGACGAAAAGCATGATCAACGGACCGAAAAAGGAGTTCGTCAAAACCTTGTCCAGCTTGTCCGAAAAAGCAAGACGATCCTTGGATGGATCAAAAGTAATCACACCATCTTGCAATGCACTATGAATATACCCATATCTGTGATCGGTAATAACTGATTCCGGGCTGGCATTGAATGTTTCCCTGATATGTTTGGATGCCTTGTTGCAAATGGCTTCAAGATTTGCGGAAATTTCCGGATTGACGCGGCGTATTTCATGGAACATATCCTGATCATTTTCCAATAATTTGATGGCCACAAATCTTGATGGATAGATATTTTCAAGGAGCCCGGACTTTTCAATTATTTTCTCAAGTTCAAGCAACGCCGTATCGAGATCTGGCCCATAGGATATTCTCAACGGTGAACGATGTCCTGCCTTGCCAACAATTATTGCTTCTGAAAGCGCTTTTTCCAAACCCTCATCCTTTTTGGCAATCATGGGCACAACGGGAACCCCAAGCAAATTGCCCAGTCGGGGCATGTCAATGTTAATACCGGCTGACTCGGCTTCATCCATCATATTGCAGGCCAAAACAAGCGGAATGCCCATTTCAAGCATCTGCACGGTAAGCAAAAGATTTCTTTCAAGAGCTGACGAATCAACTATATCTATCACTGACTGAATATTTGAAAGAGCCAATTCTCTTCTGGCAACAAGTTCTTCCTGCGAATACGCCGTCAAGCTGTATGTTCCAGGCAAATCCACCAGTATAATGGACTGTCCTTCAAAGGTTAGCTCACCTTCTTTTCGGTCAACCGTAACCCCGGGGTAATTTCCCACATGCTGCCTTGATCCTGTATACCCATTAAATACCGTTGTTTTTCCGCAATTTGGATTACCAGCAAGAGCGATGCGCATGTTATCCGATTTCATTTTTCTCATCTCGGAGTGGGAATACAATTCTTTTACAGCACCCATAAAATCCTCCAGCAGGGAACGTCATAAATTGAAATTCAATTTCAAAAACCGCTTAAAATTTTGCTCACCGGCCATTGTCATCCGGCAAACACTCTCTTAAAGAAGATACGCCACAGGAATGAATCAATTGCAGTGGAATATTACGGGAACGGGCAAAACGCACAGCCTTGCGCTTTGCCTCATGGGAAATTTTATTGGTAAAAATTATCAATGCATCGGGATTACCAATTTTATTTGCAAAATTCCTTTCATTATGCCCCACGCATTTCAGTTCGTGCCCTTTTGCCTCGGCTGCTGCCTGATATTCTGGACGCAATCTGTCCATCCCACCAACAAGGGTTACGCACATAATCTTCTCCCAAAATGTAATAATTAACATCTGCAGAAGACTATAATTGAAATTGATTTTCAATGTCAAGCCTTTGAAGGCCAATTTTCAATATTTGATCCACAAGCGCCTTTGAGGTTTCCGAACTCGTCCGGGAGAACATGAGCCAGTGCCCAACATTCTCAGGCGAGGTATCAGATGCGGGCGCAAGACGCAAACCCTTACGGATTTGAAATTTGGTTTACCAGCCCCTGAAGCCCAGAATACTTCTTGTCTGAACTACACACCGAACAGGTAATCCGGGAAAAACTTTGTCTGCCGGTATGCCAGAAAGGTTTTCCAGGGTTATGCGACAAGGAATAAAAAGAGTTTTTGATTTAATTCCTGACAATTGTTCCGAAGATAGAGTTAACATTAAAGATTCCGGTAGCGCCTGCGGTTGAAATATTTCGCCAATTTGACCTTTCAACGCCAGGCCCGATGAAAGAAAAATTTCAGCTGGCAAGCCATGCGCCAGCTCTTCTTTTGCATCGATTGGAAACCATGCCTGAACCCAGACCGCATTTGTCCCCAGGTCCTGTCCGGTTGGTAAAATAATGAATATGGGCTGTCCTTTCTGCAACATTTGACCCTGCGCAGCATTTACGGCAACAATTCTGCCGTTTATCGGAGAAAAAATTCCGCCGTCAACCTTGGGTTGGGACTGGGAATTTTCAGTCCTGCTTTGAGATGCTGAATAACCGCCGGCACGTCGGGCAAGAGCCCGAATGCGGTTTAATTCCTTTTCTGTAACAGCCCTTACCTTGCTTGCCCTGTCAAAATCTTCCTTGGCCTTTTCCATATTGGCCCTGGCTATTTTCTCTGCGTTGATCGCATGTTCATTGGAATGGCCGGTGCGTGTCTGGGCAGATCGCATGGCAAGTTGGGCGCGCACATGCTCAACTACTTTCTCTTCCCGAACAAGCCGAAATTTTTCTTCCTCGCGCTGGGCTGCCGCCAGACGTTCAGCCAGTTGTCTTTCAGTTGACTGGGCATACCCGATTTCATTCATTCTGGTTGCATCGGAGAAATTGGATGAACCTGGTTTATTCACACCTATGTCCAGTTTGGCCAATTCCTGCCCTTGTGAGACAACCTGGCCAGGTTGGACATACAAATCCTGCAAGGCCGCTGATATTTGAGGAGCAACAGTATACACTGTCCCATCAATCCGCGCTGCAACACTGGAAACTTTGCCCAAAGAAAGCCAGCAAATACAACCAGCGATGATACAGAGCAAAGAAAGCAGAGCCAAAATGACAATGGTGCGGCGTTTGTAAAAAAAACTTTTTTTGGTTTCCATGACAGGCATATCCAATTCAGCCATAAATTCCTCGGCAATTTAGATGATTAATATATTAATTATGCACAATCTATACCAGGAAAATATTTCAGCGCTCTTTACAAGAGTATAACGAAAGATTACAATATTAAATATTTTTTAAACTATTTCAATAGATTTTTCAAGCCGGGAGAACATTTTTATGTGCAGGATTGTATATGCTTTTTTGATGGCTTTTATATTCCTTGGAGGATGCGCAGCTCAGGAAACTGTAAAGAAAGACCCCCCTCAGGTGCAAGAAATTACACCAGGTCAAAAATCTTTTATCACACCCCCTGCCTCAACGGCACCCCAAAAAAACTCGAATCTTGAAGAAAAAAATTTATAAAAATCTTTTCTTCCGGTTGAGCATGGCAGCCCGCTGTCGCTAAGTGGATTAAAACTTAAATGATTTTTTTCTTGCATATTTATAAAAAAAAGAAGAAAATTAAATATTCAAATTCTGTATAATCTGAGGGGGTGATTTTTTTGCCAGGTGTATTTTTGAACGAAGAAGATTATAATTTTGACATAGCCTTGCGCCGTTTCAAGAAACAGGTCGAAAAAGCCGGTATTCTTTCCGAAATGAAAAAACGGCAGCATTATGAAAAGCCCAGTGTTATGCGCAAAAAGAAAAAAGCCGCCGCGCGCAAACGGCTTATGAAAAAAATGCGCAAAATGAGCATGGTATAATTGATTTAATTTTTTGTTATTTTTGATGCGGATGCCGGGGAATTCCCCGGCGTCTGAGTTTGCATGAATATACATCCTTTTTCTTTAATTTATAGAAAATATAAATCCATAAAACCTGATTCAATTTATTGAATTACCAGTTTTTAATTTGATTTTCGATAATTAAAATATTTCTATATCCAAAAAGTCATTATACTCTTATTATTTGGTTTTAATTATTTAAATAATTGGTAGTTACTTATGGAATCTGATCCAATATTTTTTTTACATTTTCCAAGGACGGCAGGAACTACAATTGACAAAATTTTTTCTTTAAATTTATATCCAGAAAATATTATCCATATTTATTCAAAAGATGAATATAATAAATATAGCACAATAGAAATTGAGAAATTTCAAAATATTAAATATATCACTGGTCATTTATTACTTGAAAAATTAAATCCTACTACTTTTTATGGTCAAAAAGTCCGTGCTTTTACAATCTTACGCAATCCTGCAAAAAGGCTTTTTTCAGAGTATAATTTTTTAAAAACCTGGAAGAATCAACATCTTTATAATTTTCTGAACTCCAATAATATTTCTTTTTCAGAATATATAACCAGTAAAGATAAGCTTCTTTTTTATAGAGGAAAAAATTTTATGACTCGTTGTCTTTCCGGAGATTCTCTTGAAAAGACAAATGACCTGACTGCATCTTTGGAAAAAGCAAAATATAATCTTTTGAATACTTTTTGGTTTTATGGTCTTCAAGAAAGATTTATGGAAAGCCTTCTTCTGCTTGCAGAAAAAGCAAACTTAAACAATATATTGCATCAAAGACATAATGCCTTGAAACTACATAATGAAAACTCAAAATTAACCGATAACGAACTTGAGATTTTGTATGAATATAATCGGGCTGACATTGAACTTTATAAATTTGCGGAAGAACGCTTTGATGCATTAATAAAGTCCAGAGGGAAAATATTTCAACAAACACTAAAAAATTTTACTTTTTTGAATACCAAGTTTCAAAAACTCTCAGGCATACTATATAATCATGCATATCAAAATGAAAATTCCAATCAGAAAATTCAGCTTTCAAAAGAAACAAAATGGTAAGAAACCTTATTTACTTGTAATAATCAAATCACATATTCCTGCGAAAATTATTTCATGCTGTTAATCCTTGTTTTGATGCAAATGTGTCTTATTTTTCCTGCATGATAAAAGGCAGTGCAAATGATTCATAAACGTACTCTTGACGCCCTGGAATTTGGCAAGATCAGAGCTTATCTTTCCAGCTTTTGCCAGACAGAAGCCGGGAAGAAGCTGGCTCTTGAAATATCTCCTTTTCCAACTCCCCACGATGTCCAGATTGCTTTTGAGTTTTATAATGAAGCCGTCAACTTTTTTTCCCAGCCATCGGGACCGGATAACAAACCCTTTGTTATTGCTCCTTATCCGGAACTAACAGGAAGTTTAAATTATTATTTTGACCAGGCTAACCAGGACGGAACAGCTAATTCATCTACCAGAAACCCTGATATAGAAACTTTCTGGGCTCTTCGAGAGATGCTGCATAGCGCCCGGGAGGCGAATTCCGCGATAAATATTTCTGATGCCGGCCGCCTTTGGCCAAATCTTTTCCATCTTGCCACTGAATCGCCTTTTCCAGAGCAATTGGCTGCCGCGCTTGATCGCTGCATTTCTGACGACTGTCTTTTCAGAGATGAAAGTACGCCAGAATTATATAGATTACGCACGGAATTAAGAAATCTTCACCGAACATGTCTTTCAAAAGTCAAGGATTTTGCCAAACAATATAATATGCAACAGTATCTGCAGGATGATTTCATGACCATTTCATCTGACAGATATGTTTTACCCCTAAAGGCCAATTTCAAGGGCAGAATGCAGGGTGTAATCCATGACTGGTCCCAGACAGGCGAGACATGTTATTTCGAACCAATTTTTCTTGTAGAAATCAATAATCGTCTCCAGGAATTAAAGCATGAAGAGCGTGAAGAAGAAAGAAAAATACTGCAGTACCTTGCAGGAATGCTAACTGGAAATTTAAATGAAGTTCAAGTTTCCATTACTTTGCTTGCCACATTGGATTTTTTGAAAGCAAAAATCATGCTGGCTGAATCCTTGCAGTGTAATTGCGTAAATCTTGTCAATGCCAAAGAAGGAATCTCATTGCTTCATGCCCGGCATCCTCTTCTTGAACTATCCAGAAACAGGAATAAATCTTCTGACTGGAAAGCTTCTTCACTGGCTCCGGTGCAACCCATAGATATTTTGTTACGCCCGGGTGAAAAAGCATTAATTATTACTGGCGGCAATGCAGGCGGAAAGACAGTTTGCCTTAAAACATTCGGTCTGGTAGCTGCCATGACCTTGAGCGGCCTCCCTGCCCCCATAGACAAGGGTTCCCACATGCCCTGGTTATCCAGGATGGACGCATTTATTGGTGATGAACAAAGCCTTGATGACAATGTATCAACCTTTACCGCACAAATTGATCATCTTGCAAAAGCGTGGAAGCATCTTGGTGAAAATACCATGCTCCTGCTTGATGAATTTGGTTCCGGAACGGATCCTGCGGAAGGGTCAGCTCTTGCCCAGGCTGTTCTTGACAGTCTGTTGGAAAAAGACTGTTTTGTCTTGTCAGCTACGCACTTTCCCTCTCTTAAAAGTTATGCGCTGACCAAACCGGCTGTAAGAGCTGCTACCATGCTTTTTGATTCCAAAACCAACAAGCCATTATTTAAAATTGCCTATGATCAGGTTGGTTCCAGCCAGGCGCTTGCCATTGCCAAGGAACATGGTCTTCCTGCGGATATAATTGAAAAAGCGGAACGCTATCTGCTTCAGGATGGCGGAGACACTTCTTCAATTATGGCTAAACTTAATGACCTGGCAATCAGGCGAGAAGAAGAAGTTGAACATTTAAGAATTGAGCAAGCCAGATATAAAAATCTGGTCAATTTACAGAAAGAAAAATTTGACAAGGAAAAGTCAAGACTCCACGATGAAATAAGCGCGCGATCAAAAGAACTGATGCAGGCTTATCGACAGAATCGCCTCTCTGCAAAACAGGCCATCCGGGAAATGAACACACTCAAGGCCAATCTTGTTCCAGATAATATTCCTCCTGACACATCTGTTCTCCCCCAGGCCACTGATTTGAAAGTTGGGCAGGAAGTGTTCCATTCCATATTTCAAAAGAGAGGTATAATAACCGATATTGATGCCCGGAAAAACAGGGTGCGCCTTGATATGAATGGTGTAAATATTTGGGCCGATAAAAAAGATTTGTTACAGTCTTCTTCAAGCAACACCACGAAAAAAACTGTTTCAGAAGTTTTGTTGGCCGCAAAGGGCAACCCTGAGAAAATCTTGTCCCTGACGCTTGATGTTCGAGGTCAAAGAGCTGTTGAAGCCATTGCCCAGACAGAAAAGTATATTGATCGGGCCGTTATGGAAGGTTATGGATGCGTGGAAATTATTCATGGACGAGGGACAGGCGCATTGAGGAGAGAAATTCATGAATTTTTGCATTCGTCACCAATTGTTGCCAATGTTCAGCTTGCCCCTGAAGACAGGGGGGGTGATGGAATGACAATCGTTGAGTTGAAATAGATTGAAAAGAATATGATAGCCAAAGACGCGATAAAACAGATCAAGGAAAGACTGGGGATTGTTGATCTTGTACGTCGTTATGTGGACCTCAAACCAAATGGTCCAAGGTGGACTGCCCCTTGTCCTTTCCACCAGGAAACAAAAGCTTCTTTTTTTGTATCGGAAGAAAAGGGTTTTTTTTATTGTTTCGGTTGTCAGGCTTCGGGAGATATTTTTGATTTTTATGCAAAAATCAATGGGCTGGATTTTCATGAAACGCTTGTTCAATTGGCTGCAGAAATAGGTATCCGCATTGAATTTGGCAAAGGAGTTTCAGATCATGGCAAAATTGAGCAAAGCAGATCCCAAAAAACAGAAATGCTGAAACTCCATGAAATTTCATCTTCCTATTTTATCTCTTGCCTGCAAAAAGCAGAAGCGGCCGAATGCAGGGAATATATTGAAAAAAGAGGTCTGGACAACGCCATTCAAAAAAATTTTGGAATTGGTTTCGCCTTACGCGAATGGAATGGCTTGGCGAATACTTTAAGAAGAGGCGGTTTTTCGCTTGATTCTGCCTGTGACGCTGGTCTGTTGGCCAAATCTTCTTCCGGAAAAATTTATGACCGATTCAGAGGTCGCCTGATATTTCCCATTAAAAATCTTTCAGGCCAGGTCATTGCTTTCGGCGGAAGAATTATTAATGATTGTGATGAAGCAAAATATATCAATAGCGCGGACACCCCCATTTACAAAAAAGGGGACCACCTGTTTGGACTTTACCAGGCAAGACGCGCAATTGCCTCAAAAGGTATCGCTTTTCTGACAGAAGGATATATGGATGTCCTCACGCTGCATCAATTCGGCTATGAAAATGCTGTCGGAGTATTGGGAACAGCCCTTACTATCGAACAAATCAAAAGGCTGTCCGGCTTTGCCTCACAAATTGTGCTTTTATTTGATGGCGACAATGCGGGCAGGAAAGCAGCATTAAGATCAAGTGAAATGTTTTTGACTCGCGGGCTGATTTGCAAGGTTGTCCTTATGCCGGACGGAGAAGACATCGACAGTCTTTTAAGATCAAGGGGCAAGGAATATTTTGAAATCCTGATTGAGAAAGCCCGCAATGGCCTGGACTTCTGCATTGAAACATTAAGTAATTTTGCTCCCAAAGACGCGATTGGATGGGCTCGTAATTTTTTAAATCATGTTGAATTGCCCGAGCTGGTTGGTAGCTATGTTTCCGCTCTGGCTTTGCGCTTGCATATTTCCGAATACGAGCTTAGGGCCTCTCTGGACAAAAAGACAAACAATAATGGCCTCACCGACCATACTGTCCGCAGCGATGAATTATCTGGTTTATGTTCTCTGGCCAACAAATATGAAGAACAGGTTTTGATTTGTGCAGTTCGTTACCCAGAAAGGTTGGCCGATTTACGCAGCATTGGCGCTGATCTGGTTTTAAGCTCCAATCCGGCCATTGAGTTCTGGAAATCTCTTGAAGAATACAATGTGGACGAAATTCCTCATTATTTAAACGGGCAACAAAAAATTTTTTGGAATAAACACAGAGGTCCTTTTGCTCCTCCTTTGGTCAATGGAGATACTGAACTTGCTTCCCTGAAAAAATTGCTTGAAAATTATTATTCTGTAAATCAAAAAACAGCCATATCTACCGCACTTGTTCATTCTTCCGGGCCAAATGACTTTGAAAACGATTTGGAATATTTACGGGCCCTTCAACAAACTTTGGAGAAAAGCCATGAGCAATCTTAAAGATATCCAGCAAATACAAATGCTAATAGCCAAAGGCAAGGGAACGGGCTTTTTGACTTACGAAGAAGTCAACAAGGCGCTGCCCGGTGAAATGAACAATTCCGAACAATTTGAAGAAATTATAGGTATTTTTGAGCAACTTGAAATTGTTATTGTTGACTCGGAAAAGGACGGCAAAAAAATGTCTGCTGCCGCCGAAAGCGCAGATGATTTGTCGGATAGCAGCCTCGATTTGGCAGAAGATGAAGAATCTGCGGATTATTCATCACGCAGTACCGACCCTGTCAGGATGTATTTGAGAGAAATGGGTGCTGTTCCCTTGCTCGACAGAGATGGAGAAGTCGTAATTGCCAAAAAAATTGAAATGGGAGAACAGGACGTCCTTTATGCCCTGGTTGAAGTGCCTGTTGCCGTTGAGGAGCTAATCAATGTTGGAGAAGATTTGCGGCAAAACAGAATCAAGCTGAAAGACGTTGTCAAAACGATTGAAGAAGATGATCCCAGTGAAGACGAGATGAATCAGCGCACCAGGGTAATTCTTTTGCTTGATGAAATTAAACAGATTTTCAAGAAGAAAAGAAAAATTTACAAAAAACTTGATGACTGCTGCACGTTGGAACGCAGGGTAAGCGCGCTTCAAAAGGAAATTATTGCTTTCAAGGATGAAATAGTTTCAAGATTGAGGGAAATTAAACTTGAAAAAACCTTAATCGACAGAATTATTGAAACAGTGGAAGATTATGTCCGGCAAATGCATAACTGCCAGAGAGATCTTTCGGCATATATCCTGGCAACGGGAAGGACCCAGGCTGAAATACAAAATCTTTTTGATGGTCTGGATAAAAGGGAAATAAATCCGGCAGATGCGGCAAAAGCATTGAATTTGAGTATTGATGAGCTGTTTTCTTTCAAGGAAATGATTGTTGGGAAAATTGAAATTCTCAAACGCCTTCAGGAAAAATGCTGTCATTCTGTGGGAGATCTTGAAGAAGTTTTGTGGAGAATAAAAAGAGGCAATACTGCCGCCATGCGAGCAAAACAGGAACTTATCAGATCAAATTTGCGTCTTGTTGTATCCATTGCCAAAAAATATACAAATCGCGGACTTCAATTTCTGGATCTGATTCAGGAAGGCAATATTGGGTTGATGAAAGCCGTTGACAAATTTGAATACCAACGGGGCTATAAATTTTCCACATACGCCACCTGGTGGATAAGGCAGGCAATAACACGCGCAATTGCCGACCAGGCAAGGACAATTCGCATTCCTGTTCACATGATTGAAACCATCAATAAACTAATCCGCACTTCACGGTATCTTGTGCAGGAGCTTGGCAGGGATCCCACGCCTGAAGAAATCGCTGATCGCATGGAATATCCTGTTGAAAAGGTAAAAAAGGTTCTGAAAATTGCCAAGGAGCCAATTTCCCTTGAAACCCCTATCGGAGATGAGGAAGATTCGAGTCTGGGAGATTTCATAGAGGACAAAAAGGCCATTGCACCTGCAGAAGAGGTTATAAATACAAAACTTTCCGAACAGTTGGCGGAAGTTTTGGCTGATCTTACACCCCGTGAGGAGCAGGTGCTTCGCAAACGTTTTGGAATAGCGGAAAAAAGCGATCATACTCTGGAAGAAGTCGGAAAATTGTTTAATGTTACAAGAGAGCGTATCCGTCAAATCGAAGCCAAGGCCTTAAGAAAACTGCGTCACCCCATTCGCAGTCAACCTTTGCGGTCCTACTATGAAAATTAGAAATCCGGGCACTCACCCACGCTTTTGGGTGGTCAGTTTCTTTCTGTTGTTCTTTTTTATTGGTGGAAGTCATTGTTATGCGCAGGATTCTGTTCAAACCCGGATAATTTATCCTGATGGTATTGTTGTACATTGCTTTGATGGCGATACTGTCAAATTGATGGATAGGCGTATAATCCGGCTTGCAGGAATTGATGCACCGGAATTGGGTAAACAGGGCCGCAAGCCACAGTTTTATGCGCGCAAGGCGAAAGAGGATTTAATACAACTTGCGCGCGGGAAAAAAGTAAAATTGATTATCCCGGGGATTGTATACCGGGATAATCATGGCAGGATTATAGCCGATGTTTTGCTTGACGGCGATCAATCTCTTAACCGGATGATGATTGAAAGAGGGGCAGCCATTTTTTACCCCAATCAGGATCTGAATCCCCACTTCCAGGAAGATCTGCTAAATTTACAGATAGAAGCCATAAAAGAACGACGGGGACTTTGGAATACCTTGCTTTCAATGCCTATTGCAAACGACAACTACATAGGCAACAAGGCAACACTGCGTTTTTATCCAGAAACTTGTCCAGAAGCGCAAAATATAAAGCCCCGAAACAGAATTCATTTCGGGACCTTGATGGATGCCTTCCTTGCGGGTTTTGTTCCTGCCCGTATCTGTAAATTTTGGCCAGATGCCTAAGAAGCTGTCTTAATATAGTGAATTTTGTTCTCTCGCAAGGAAGATGAGTAAATCATGAAGGGAATGTACTCTCGAGCGAGAGGGCAAAAGGTGCAGGTGAAGACTGCTTCTTAGGCATCTGGCCCAATAATGCGCTGTCCCACAGGCCTTAATACCAATTTGGGCTGGAGGAAGATTTGCAAAAATTGTTTTATAGGAGAGCTTTTTGCCAGCTTTATCTGCAATAAATACCTGAAAAACGTCCTTTGCAATGTCCAGTCCGATGAAGTATGATTGGGCAGGGTCAGCTTCATTTTTGGCGCTTCGTAATGAATGACGCCGTTTTGAGGTTAATTTTTATGTACCCCAATAGGGTTTAAGGAAGCGGGTCTACCTCATCAGTTGCAATTTATTGATTTTGATCTTTTTTACCCCACATATTGACTATTCAGCCTGCTTTCAGCCACAAAAATCATGGTTCAACCGGGAAATTATCGTCAAAAATCTGCCAATTTTTCAATTTGCTACTGTAGTACCAAATTTTATTTATTATTTTTGAGTTTCAAAAACCCAATGTAGAAGCCTTTTGTGAACACGAAGCCGGAATTCGGCTTGATACAACAATTGAGAGGCTTTGCTGGCCAATATTTCAGGCGCAATGGGAATTGCTCTTATTGGGGATGCGCTTAGCATCAACTTGGCATTTGGTTTGGCAAGCTCCATTAGCGATGGTTCAACAGACCATCCTTTCAGTTCACTTTCAGAAAGACCTCCATGACAACCGGCATATACATAATCAATCTCTCGCACCGCTTCACAAGGTGTTTTTACAAAAATGACATCAGTTTTCAACTCATTCACCCTCTTTTTTAAAAACGACGGGTCTATCTGGGGCGGAAGAGCTATGCGTAAACTGAAGGGGAACCAGGCAGTTGCTTCAATCAGGGAATGAAGAGTGCCATTATCGCACCCAATCCACGCGGCAGCTACATGTTTCATTTCACGGGATCGTTTGAGCATCAATGCAATATCAGCCAGGGCATGGGCTGGATGGGCATCTGGACTGCCGGCATTGATTACGGGAAAAGTTGCAGCAAAACTTTCTATATCAATCGAGGCAACCGGGATATTGTAAATATAAAGACAATCAAGATAATAACCAAAAATCGGAAGAAGATGTTGCTGAAAAGAACTTACTTCCTTGCGCCAAAGACTTCCATCTTCTCCCTGATATATAGTCGTTCCACCCATTTGCCGCATGGCAGCCGTCACGCATAGACGTTCAGGCAAAGCAGGCTTGGCAAACATTAAAAGAGCAACTTTGCCTGACATATAATCCGAAAGCATTTTCGCGTCTGGTATTCCAATCGCCTGTTGGACCAGTAACCAGCATACATTCTCTCCCATCCCTCTTATAGTCAATGCGTGACGAGGCATGTTGCCCTCCATGTTTTTTAACCGGCAATATTGTTTTGCAGGATAACAATACGTTGCCATACTGTCCAGAATGCCGCAATAGTTTTATTGACGATATATAAAAGTGTCCTGGCTGCCAGGGTAGCCCGGATGAGCGGTTCCGATTTCACCGCATACTACGTCATCCTCTTTCTTCTTTTCAAGGGCCTGTACCTGGGCCTAAGCACCAGCCCTTCATCAGACGCTGGCGGTTAGCCTGGGAGGGATCTCAAATTTTGCAGAAAATGTATATACACAATTTTTGCAAAATTTGAAAAAATTCCATTCATTGGGATTTGCGAATCCGCAAGTGCAATTTGCCTGGTTGTTGTTATTATACAAAACAAAAAAAAGAGAATCGTGGCTTGCAATCAGCCTCCTTGCGTTGCAGTTAATAAAATTATAGAATGCCTGTTTTATAACAAAACAGACACTCTTTATTTTAAAGCGGGATCAATCATGGCATTAAGTATTGGTATCGCGGGTTTGCCCAATGTTGGAAAGTCCACTCTTTTTAATGCGCTTACTCATGCCCAAAATGCTCCGGCGGCCAACTACCCTTTCTGTACCATAGAACCAAACAAGGCAACTGTTGCTGTGCCTGATATTCGTGTTGAAGAACTTTCTGCCAAGGTAAAACCCAAAAAAACCATTCATGCCAGTGTTGATTTCATAGATATCGCTGGCCTTGTCCGCGGAGCCAGCAAGGGGGAAGGGCTTGGGAATCAATTTTTGGGGAATATAAGGGAATGTGCAGCTATCATTGAAGTTGTTCGTTGCTTCGATGATGATAATATCACACATGTTGATGGAAAAGTTGATCCATTGGCTGATGTGGCAACCATTGAAACAGAATTTTTGCTTGCTGACATCCAGAGCGTCGAGAAACGTCTTGAAAAAATGACAAAAATGGCAAAAGGCAATAAGGACGCAAAAGTTGTTCTTGATAGCATGCGACAATTGCATACACATTTAAATAATGGTCTGCCGGCAAGATCATTTCCGCTGCCTGACAATGACATTTTTCTCTCATCATGGAAAGAATTGAGTTTGCTGACTGCGAAACCGATAATATATTGTGCGAATGTAGATGATTCCGCAGTTGTGGATGGGAACAAATACTCGGATAAACTAAAAAAATACGCCCAAAAAAACAATTCCGGTTTTGCCATAATTTGTGCAAGACTCGAAGAAGAACTGCAGGGTTTGCCGGAAGAAGAACAAAAGGAGATGCTCGAATCCTACGGGGTGCAAGAAATCGGTCTGGCAACCATTATTCGTTCAGGATATGTCACCTTGGGACTTATCAGTTATTTTACTGCAGGGCCTGATGAAGTTCGTGCCTGGACTATCCACAAGGGCTGGAAAGCTCCAAAAGCTGCCGGTGTAATCCATACTGATTTTGAACGTGGCTTTATCAGGGCTGAAGTTATATCATATTCCGATTACATGAGCCACGATTCTGAAAGCTCTTGCAGAAATGCGGGGGTGCTCCGGGTGGAAGGCAAAGATTATATTGTTCAGGACGGTGATGTTATGCACTTCCTGTTCAATGTTTAAGAAAATGCTGATTATAGATGTAGCATTAAATATCCTAGTGCTCCGAAACATATATGTTTCGGAGCGTTAGAGCATTTATGCAATGAAATTGCGTAAATGCTCTAACGCGGCTTTGCCTGCAAAGGTGTGTGCGAAAATATCTCAAGGCAAACTTGCTTTGCTGTTAAGAGATATTCTTATGCGTAAAATGCTATCGTACGTCAAAACGGAGTTCCTTTCTTTTTGAAGGAAAATGTCCGGTCAAGTCAAAACTATCCCAAATTATAGCCGTCTCAAAAGGAACATGACGCAATTTGGGCATTTTTAGCTGAACAGTACCAGCTTTTGTTTGCAAATCCCGCTTATAATGCCCCGCGCGGGTACTCGCCCGCTGTGGATTGCGTTCACAACGCCTTGCCTGGCACAAAGCATCCGCTTCAGCCTCAAGCAGCGCATTCAACGTTTCCTCCACATTCTGGCGAACAACCTCGGCAACATGGCTGCGCAGCTCCAGCTCATCAACCGCGATAAATGAACCTTTCCTTTTTGCTGTCTCCCTGTTACTTTCCATTTGTAGCCCTTCCTTGCCGGTTTTGGCGTTTGTCTCTTGACCAAAACTAACCGACTTGGCGGGCTACTTCCATTTTAAAAATGTGCGAAAAATATCGTACGTTATCAGTTTGAACTACTACATGACGCAATTTGCCATACAATACCTTGCGGCGACACTTGGGAATCCAAACTATGTGGTACTTGCAGTCCCACACTGTATGACTTAAACTTGAAAATTTATTCATGGACAAGCCTCCTCTTGCTCGCACTGAGCAGCTCACAAAGAGGAGGCTTGTCCTTACTTCCGCATAAGTCAAACTCTGCCAGCCCCCCAGCAAAGCCGGGGAGGGTTCCAGTTCACTAAAACAAGCCTAAAAGGAAAAATGTATCAGGCATCCATGTCAATATTTTATCTTAAGAAATTGCTTAAAAATTTAGATGCGTTACCCCTGACATTTCTGAACTTTTATGTTGACAATGTATTTAAAAAATAATATTTACTCTTTCGTGGTTGGGTCATTAGCTCAATTGGTAGAGCAGCTGACTCTTAATCAGTTGGTTCGGGGTTCGAGTCCCTGATGGCCCACCAGATATTTCAAGGGGTTACGGAAATGTAACCCCTTATTTGTTTAATATTTCGAATTTTTTGTCTAATTTTGGAGCCAATTTGGAACCAGTTTTGCGCGGCCAGGCCAAAAAAATTTCCGCACTCTTCCTTCATGAAACCTTTATAAAAAATTAAGGAATCACTGATTAATTGAGCAAATAATTATCACTAAAAGTGCAATTTTGTTGTAGAATCCCTACGAGGGGAATTCTACTGCTCCTCAATTCGGTTGCGGGCGGTGGAACTTTTTAAAAGTGGCATGAAACAAGTGGATATCGCCCGAATGCCTGGCGTCACAAAAGGAGCGGTCAGCCAATGGATTTCCTCTTAACAGAAGAAGGGACTCGATGCTCTCTGATATAAAAAATTTCCAAAAAGCCTTGCAAACGTTCCGATGAACAAAAGGATGAACTTCGCGAGCTTCTCAGCCAGGGGCCAGAGCATTTCGGATACGGGGGAACGTCTGGACACTTCAGCGCATTGTTGATCTTATCCAGCTCAAATTCGGAATCAAATATTGACTGGCCAGCGTGAGCGGAATAATGAAAAAGATTGGTTGGACATGTCAGAAGCCAGTGGTTCGCGCAATGCAACGAGATGAGGAAGCAAGGGAAAATGGCTCATTGTGAAATGGCCTGAAATAAAAAAGCCCTTGATGATGGACGTACGATAGTGTAACTTAATCTGCGCAAACCGATTTTTATCCTCTATGATTTTCAAATGGCGCATGGACACGGGGGGCTGAGTCTGCCGCCAGGACCCCGCATTGCAACAAAACTGCTTCAAACTTGATCTGACAATGGCTCCATTTTGATGGCGGTTCTTTAGTCAGATAAATTCAACTGTCCGACCTTTTCCTCCCAGATTTTTTTTGCCATCAAGAAATGTTTGCATGGGCGTTCTTCCGCAACACATTTTGCCTTGGTGTGTCCTTTCGTTGTTATAGTATTCAAGCCATTCATCCAGGTCGCCCTGCAGCTCATCCAGGGATTTATATTTTTTTCGCCGAAAGGCAACCTGGTAAAATTCATGGAGAATGGTCTTGTGGAAGCGTTCGCATATCCCGTTAGTCTGGGGATGGCGAGCTGCTGTGGTTCTCCGCATGGTAACCGGATAACAAAGCCCCCGCCGGAAGTGCAATTCCAGTCGGGGCTTTTTCCAATAAACGAAACTGGAAACGCGCTCACGCTTCCAGCTTCTTCTGTTCCTGCGCGGGCGCGATTTTCTTTGCCGGGCGGAGTTCCAAGTTAACAAGATACTGGACGGCCTCGGCCATGCGCAATTGCGGCAGCTGCTTGTATGAGCCAAGCCGGAAGGCGAACTTTTTCGTCCTTTTTCCCAAGCTCCTTTGCATGAGATGCCTGAATCTGAATGACCTTTTCATTCAAGGCTGCAATCTAGTCATGCGCCTCTTGCATGGCCGAAAGTTTTTCCGCCATAATTTCTGGCCACCGGAGGCGCCTAACGGGAGTTTGCGTTGGCAAGCGAAGTGAGCCTTACGCAAATGGACAGCAACTCTCGAGGGAACAAAAATTCACTATGTGAAGACAACCTCTGAATCTTGCCTGGTTAAGGCAGACGGACCTCATAGCCCTGAAAAGATAGCCGATATGATAAAACTTCAAAGGTAACCGCCGTAGGCGATGAGCTTGTACGGTGATGAGAGGGAAGGAGTCGCGAGACTCCTCCTCTCTCGATTTATATATTATTTAAATCTGTTGTATTATTTGTTTTTCTTGTTATTTTCCAGATTCAGCGGGACGGAACGGTAATAAATGTCCCCGCGGCGTTGAATCTGGAGCATTATTGCTCCACGTTTCATACCAACTTCACGCACAATGCGGGAAAGTTCCGCAGCCGAAGAAACTGGCTGCTGATTGGCCTTGAGAATAACATCCCCTGAACGCAAATCAGCTTCTGCCGCTGCCTTGTCAGGATCGACTTCGGTTATCAGGAGGCCATCGTTGCCGCCAATTTCCATTTCCCGGCGTTCGTCATTGTTCAAGGGGCGAACAGTCAGGCCAAGGGCAGTATCATCGGCATGATCTTTTTGGGCTGATTTTAGTGTTGCACCCTGGGACTTGCGTTCGCCAAGCGTAACGGTGATGTTCTGTGTTTTGCCGTCACGCCAGACAGTGAGCACGGCATTGCTGCCGGGATGCTTGTCCGCAATGGATCGCAAAAGCGCTGCGGAATCTTCTATATTCTCTCCGTCAACAGCCAGAATGACATCACCGTCCTTGATCCCGGCCTTCGCAGCTGGTTCTTTGTCCAGAACACTGCCTACAAGAGCTCCGCCTGGGTTCCGCAAGCCCAGAGCCTTGGCTGTGTTGTCATCAACATCCTGGATGGTAACGCCTATCCAGCCGCGGCTTACCTTTTTGCCATCCTTGATCTGGTCAATAATCTTGGCAGCCATATTGCTGGGTATGGCAAAGCCTATTCCCTGGCCGCTGGCAATAATGGCGGTATTGATGCCCACGACCTGGCCTGCCATGTTCAGAAGTGGGCCTCCGGAATTACCGGGATTGATGGATGCATCCGTCTGAAGAAAATTGTCAAACGGACCAGAACGAATATTGCGTCCTTTTGCGGAAAGGATACCCGCTGTTACGCTGTGATCAAGTCCAAATGGATTGCCGATTGCAAGAAGCCATTCGCCAACCTTGAGTGTATCCGAATTGCCAAAGACCAGAAAAGGCAATGGTTCGGAAGAATCCACCTTGAGCAGCGCAAGATCCGTTTCTTCATCGGCACCAATAAGAACGGCCTTGAAATCGGTTGATTTACCATTTCTGTCCATGGTAACTTTTATCGTATCAGCGCCGGAAACAACATGATTATTGGTTACTATGTAACCATCGGCAGAGACAAAAAATCCCGAACCAAGAGATTTTTGTTTCTGCATTGGCCTGCGGTTCTGTTTCCCCCTATTGCCTGGATTCTTGCCAAACTGTTCGAAAAATTTTTCGAAGCCGGGGGGCATATTGCGGAACATTTCTCCAAAGAAATCATCTCCGCCATCGCCAGATGCCTTGCGTTCTGTATTGATATTGACTACAGCAGGGCCACATTTTGCCGCCAATTCCGCAAAATCTGGCAAAACAGCGCTCCAGGCACTCTGGGAGGCCGCCATGAATAATGCTGCCAATATAACAGCCAGAAATTTTTTCATGCGCAACTATCTCCTATTTTTTCTTTTGAAAAGCATCCCGCAGTGCCTGAGCCATAACACCAAGATCCTTGCCGCTGGATGCCGGCTTTACAACTGCGTGTTCCTTCCAGGAAGTGTCGTCCACAGACTGGACATCGTTATTATCCTTTGGGACAAGACTAATGCGCCTTTGCCCGCTGTCAACACTTCTGATCACAACTTTCACCTTGTCACCACTCTTTAACCCGGTATAATTACTGGATTTTTTTGCATTTTTCAGTGCGCCCTGCGGCAAAAGCCCGGTTATGCCCGGCGCAAGAGCCACAAAAAGACCGTGTGGACCAAAACTTTCGACAGTCCCCTCAATCATCTGGTCCGGTTTGAACCGTTCACTTGCATCCTGCCAGGGATCGCCTTCGGCTTCTTTCAGGCTAAGGGAGATTCTTTTGGCTTCTGGGTTGAGTTCCTTGATTTTTACAGCTACCTCTTCGCCAGGAGTCAAAACTTCTTCCGGATTGGTAACGCGCTTTGTCCATGACATTTCGGATATATGCACCAGACCTTCAATACCCGGAAGGACTTCAACAAAAGCGCCAAATGGGGCAAGTCGGCGAACCTTGCCTGTAACAATTGCTCCTGGCTGCAATCGGCTGCCGGCCTCTTCCCATGGGTCTCCCTGAGCCTGCTTGCGTGAAAGGGCTATGCGTGTCTGCCCTTTATCATTCTGGGCTATGGAAAGCACCTTTGCGCGCACAACATCGTCTACCGACACCAGTTCGTCAGGAGACGAAACCCTCGACCAACCAAGTTCGGAAACATGAATCATGCCTTCAATGCCTGGAGCAAGTTCCACAAAGACACCAAAAGCCGCCAGACGCGTAATGCGTCCTTCCACCGTATCGCCTACAGAAAGATTATCCAGAAGCTTTTCCAGGTTTTCCTTGCGTTCACGATCCAGAAGAGCTCGTCTTGACACAACTATGTTGCGCCCCCTGCTCTCCAGGCGCGTAATTAAAAATTCCATGCTTCTACCGATATTGGCCTCATTGTCGCCTGTTGGTGAGGGTTCCATCTGGCTACCAGGGCAAAATGCGCGTTGCCCCATAACATCAACAATGTAACCCCCTTTACAGGCTCCAGTTACTCGCCCTTCTACAGGTATGCCGGAATCGCGGGCTTCTTCAAGCGCGGCAAGGCCGCTGCCGCTCATGGAACGTGAAAGACGAATGCCCTGGGGCGATATGGAAACCACAAAAGCCTCCACACTATCTCCGGCTTTTGCGTTAATTTCGCCATTGGTATCCTGAAGATCCTTCAATTCCATTATGCCGTCTTCTTTCAGGCCAATGTCTATAAAAGCATAATCACCATCAATGGTAATAATGGTGCCACCAACTTTCTGGCCTGGCTGGATCTTTTGGGATTGCAGTTCGTGGGCGGCAAGCATGGTTGCAAAGTCTTCGGAATCACCTTCGTTTTTCCGAACAGAAACAGCTTCTCCTGCTGGCTCGATAATTTCGTTAATCTCCACTTCTCCGGACTGGCGACAGTTTTCGTCATTCTCGCTCATATCAGCTCCTGAAATAAACTGAAAAGCCCCGAATTATACGGGGCAAAAAACTTGCCGCAGTTCGTCATTTTAGAGCATTTACGCAATGAAATTACGTAAATGCTCTAACGCGACTTTGCTTGCAATGGCGCACGCGATAATATCTCGAGGCAAACTTGCTTTGCCGTTAAGAGATATTCTCATGCGTAAAATGCTATAGAACTGCGACGATTATCAAGTAGAAACACTCACCAGTTTGATGGTGATGGATTCCTGATCGAAAACGCATATATCAACGGCAAAAAACAATTGAAAATTGGCAGCCTCCCGCCGATTCAAGCGACGCTTGTCGCAATCCTTCAATGGATTGCGCGCCACTAAAATGACATGCCAATAGTTGCCCGAATTCCAATTGTGTTTTGCTTGCATTGATGCGCAATGGACGCTATTCCGCATTAAATGGAAAGATATCCCCATGAAAGTAACTACCGCATATTGTGATATATTAAATAGCAGTCTGGGGATAATATCATGCAAAATATGCTCTAAAAGCTTAATCCTTATTCCGTACCACAGGCTTGGTAACCTTGCCTGAACGCAGACAACGTGTGCATACAGTCATGGTACGAACCGTTCCATCCGCAGATTGATGGCGCACATTCTGCAAATTTGGATTAAAACGACGTTTGGTCTTTATGTTGGAATGGCTAACTAAATTTCCAACCTGCGGCTTTTTGCCACAAAAATCACATTTCTTGCTCATTTTTGCTCCTTATTTTATCGCATTGGGCTAATAAGCATATCAAAAAAAACATATAAATGCAAATTCAATATTCATTGGTTGCTACAGGAATGTATCCAGCAATTCAAAGCCAGTATAGCATTCGTAAAAAACCAGAACAAGCAAAATAGCATTGGCAACGCCATGAACAGCAGGCAGCCAGGTGCGCTTTTTCTTGTATTTATCCATTATGTAGCCATTGGCAAGGCCGAATATGCAGAAAGCGAAAATTACCCATGCAAGATGAGCATGGCTTCCCGTGATATGAGTTTCGCCAAAAATGGAGTGGGTCGTATAAAAACCCAGGCCGCCCAGCAGCCACAAAATCATGGCAATTGTGCCGCAATGCACATGTGATCTCCAGGGGAATATAATTTTTTTCTTCAAAACGGTCATTTCAACACGTTTCCACCCCTGCCACATGGCATAGATACCCAAAAGCACTGCAAATCCTTGAATAATTGGATGTAGCACCAGAAGAAAGGTTTCCATTTATTCCTGCCTTGACATGAATCATGATGAAAAATATTTAACGTCCAAACAAAAACAGGAATTATTCCTGATTTGCCGCATTAAGGACATTGCCAAAATTTTGCTGCATGCGCAAGCATTTCCATGGACGAGGCATCTAGTCGGATAACTATCAGAATTTATTACCTAAAGTTTTTGGTGTAAAATTTTTTACTTCGATAAATTCAGACAGTTATAGCCATGATGCGTCACCCTTGCAAACATTCCACAGTGTTTCTATTTTTGTTTAGTGCAATACCAATAGCCAGGCAAATTGCACTTGCAAATTCACAATTCCCAATGGATGGTATCTGTTTTAAATTTGCAAAATTGTGTATGCACATTAAAATTAGAATTGTTGAGCATTTCAGGCAAATATTTACTTTTCTTTATTCATGAAGCAAAATTGGCTTATGAAAAGTCTTATGGGAGAAAAAAAGAATCTTGCTGTCTGTATCAGCCTGGATGTTGAAGAGGAAGGACTTTTTTCCGGCAGCTATCAGGCCTGGAATTGTTCCGTAACTAACGTGCAACGACTCAGGAAACTGGAGCCTCTCTGCAGGGAACTTGGATTTCCTCTTACCCTGCTCTGCACACATTCAGTTTTTGACAATCCTGAGGCCAGAAAAACACTTGAATACATGAGAGACACATGCGGCGCTGAAATAGGAGCCCATCTTCATCACTGGAGTACACCGCCATACGATAAAAGCAGTCTGCAAAGTCCGCCTTTACGATCAGAGGTTTTGTCCCGTGATACCCTGAGAAAACGTCTTGAGGTTCTGCTGAATGCCGGGCGGGATTTTCAGGGCGCTCCGCTTGAATGCTTTCGTATGGGACGCTGGGATTTACTCGCTTCATGGCGCCCAATGTTGAGTGAATCAGGAATTTTGATTGACAGCTCAATCTGCCCATTGCGACATTTCGCCGGTGGACCAAATCATTTTTCCGCTCCGTCAGATCCATACTGGGTCAGGGGTAAGGACAAATTATTGCTTGAAGCGCCAATTACCCAAATTCCCCTCAATGGCGCCATTGCAAAAATGTGGGATTCTCTTTGTGGTAAAAATCAGTATTTGAGAGACCGTTTCCACTTTTTTGGAGCAGCAAGCGCCAATCCTTTTTGGCATGGCCCTGGCATAATGCGTCTTGCAACAAGATTACACTCCATGCGCGGTGGCAAAGTTCTCAGCATTTTCTGGCATAGTTCGGAAATGCTTCCAGGTGCGTCCCCGCATACTCCAGACGAGGAGGCAGCAAATACATTTCTTGAAAAAATCTTCAAATTCGGGCGTTGGTTAAATGAAAACTATAATGTAAAAGCAATTACCATGCGCGAGCTTTACCAGATGGCGCCAGACTTTTCTTTTGACGATTATGCGGAAGATTCCGATAACAGGGATTGGTAGGAAAAATCAGGAATTCTGGGCCAAAATAAGCTCGACTTCATCGACGCTTATACCTGCATTTTTGGCAATTTGCCGGCTGGATAAGCCCTTGCGTTTACCGTTAAGGATAATTTCCCTCAAAAATTGAGGTGACCTGGTAATGCCTTCGGCCTGGGCCATAAGGCGTCTCAAGTCATTGGCGCGTTGCTCCAGTTTGCTGTCAAGTTCACGCAATTCCGCCTGTCGCTGCGCGAATGTGGCAACAATTTCCTTTTCCAGGCGCGCATTCATTTCTATACGCGCCAAAAGAGTTTGTTGATTATCCTGGAGACTATTGAGAAGTTTTTCAGAGCGGCGCAACCGCCAATAGAAAAGCAATGCGCCACAAAGAAGAATCAGTTCCAAAATCGAACAGGCAATAATCAATAAAAGAAAAATTGTTTCATTCATACTTTGACATTTAAAAAATTACCCACGATTGGCGAAGTTGCCCTGGGTGGTTCTTCTTCTGCGCTGATATCCGTCTTGTGCCTGGCGCGCATTCTACTTCCGAAAAACCCCCTGCTGCCTTCGCGATCCGGGTTTATATTGGACTTTTCGCTTTTGTCACTTTTTTCCACCTGCTGCCGTTCCTGTCTGGCCTGTTCGGCAGCAAGCACACGGCTCATTGCAAGGGATGCCTGCGGCGCAGTAGCCGCGACATTGGCCATATTCGAAAGACCGCTCTGGGCATATAATACAGCCATTGTTGTATCAACGCTCATGGAAAATCCCTTGCCTGAATTTAACGACTCAAATAGCTTTCAAAGACAATATCTTCAACCTTTCCCTGTGTAAGATAATCATTGAAAACGGATAAAAGTTCCTTTTTGATTTCAGCCCCATTCCTTGCATCAGAAATAAAGTCTCTGTCCTTGCTGCGCAAATAATAATAAATGGCGTCTCTCAATGGCACAAGCTGCCTTTCTATCTCACGTTGTATATTTGGATCATGTGTGATAGCGGCAAATTTGCAAATCAGAAAATCAGTCCGTCCATGACTGTCTTTGCCTGGCACCACAAAGGTGGCAAATTCTCTGACAATGTCATTATCCTGGGCGCCGGGCGCAGGGGTTGGAACAACAATAACTTCCGGTTTTGGGCCTTCGGAGGGGGGCGGTGGGGGAGTACGAAAAAAGAACCACCACACGGCAGCTGTAACAAGCACAAGTACCCCACAAGCTGCCATAACGATAAGGCGTTTCTTTTTCCGTTTCCTTGCGGCTTCTTCCGCTGCGCCATCATCAGGAGTAACCGGCAATTGTTCATCAAACGGCGCAGGAGGAGTAGCCTTTTCTTCGGTCTGAAGAAAAGGAGCGTCATCAAGATCAAGCTCCACCTTTTTTTGCGCGCCAGCAGAGCCGGTTTCTTCTTGCTGCATTTGCAGTTCTGTTTCTTCAGCCACGAAAAGCCGCCGTCATGCCCTATGGGAAAATTTTGTCAATTTTCTGTTTCATGGTATCGGCAGTGAAGGGTTTTACAATATAGTTTGAAACCTTGGCCTGCACCGCCTCAATAATATTTTCCTGTTGTGCTTCTGCTGTAACCATAAGAAATGGGGTATCAGCATACTGTTCGCTTGAACGGACCTTGCGCAAAAGCTCTATGCCTGTCATTTTGGGCATATTCCAGTCAGATACGATAAAATCGATTTTTTCACGATTTATTGTATCCCAGGCAGTTGTGCCATCATCAGCTTCCACAACATTATTAAAACCCAGCTGGCGTAAAATATTGCGGACAATGCGCCGCATTGTGGAGAAATCATCCACAATCAGGACGCGCATATTGGGATCATAAGCCATGAAACACTCCTTTTTCAGAATTCCACGGAATCGCCGTATATATTAATAAAACTACGGCGAAGACGATTTAATGCCTGGGAATGCAGCTGGGATACGCGACCTTCCGTAATACCCATTATTTCTGCGGTTTCCCGCATATTCAACTCATCTGTGTAATAGAGGGAGAGTACCAACTTTTCTCTTGGCGTCAAGTCTTCGATCAGAGGCGCAATTTTTTCAGCCAATTCACTCATCGCGGTTCTGGAGTATGGTTCGCCTCCATTTTCCACAGTGTCGATTGATACAGAATCCTGAATAGCATCGAGTGAAAGCCACATCTGATTCTGGAGGGCCTCAAGCCCCTGCCGGACATCACGCACATCCAGACCGGTAATCTGGCACAATTCATCCTCTGTTGCTGGACGGCCCTTTTCGTGTTCACATGCGCGCATGGCCTCGTCTATAGTTCGCACACGTTGCCTCAATGAACGGGGAAACCAGTCCAGCCTTCTCAATTCGTCAAGCATTGCGCCACGGATACGGTTTTCAGCATAAGTCTCAAAGCGTATTCCCAATTGCGGCCTGAATTTGCCCAGCGCTTCCATCAGACCAAGAGTGCCAGCACTTATAAGTTCGGACAATTCCACACTCCGCGGGAGCTTGGCTTTAAGCCTGAGCGCCAGGAATCTGATCTTGGGCGCATAATGCCGTACTATCTGTTCTTGCTGGGCAGGAGAAAAGTCATCCCAGGATGTAATGCCGGTTTCGAGGGATTCCCAGGGACATACAGCCTCTGCCCGCGCTGTGCCGCTCTTCATTATCATTCACCCGCATTGTGGTTTATCGTGCTCCGAATCCAATACAAAAACACCTATCTGAAAAGAAGTTTCTTCCAGAAAAATTTTATATTGCCGTCAGTATCGCGTGGCGAATCCCAGTTTGTTATGGATTGCGCAAGCTGATCCACGGCTTTCGATGCCGGGCTCTGTGGATCTACTGCAAGAAAGGGTTTTTGATTGACAACACCCTTACGCACATTGTTGTCTCTGGGAATTACTCCAGCCAGATCCAGGGAAACCCCACTCAAAAACCTGTCGCAGGCCTGATACAGGCAGGAGAACATATCTTTTGCCGTTTTCTGGTCTGGCGCCATATTGACGCATACCTTGAAATGTTCGACACCGTGTTTCAGTTTCAAAACCTTGATCAATGCATAGGCATCGGTCAAAGATGTTGGTTCGGGCGTCAGCACAACCAGGCGTTCCTGGGCAGCCAGATTGAAATAAAGCACATTATCGTTGATACCGGCGCCAGTATCAACTATCAGGTAGTCCAGTTCATCCTCCAGCTCTCCTACAGATTCCAGAAGCTCCAGTTTTTGCCCGGTAGAAAGGATAAGCATATCGCTTATTCCAGAAGACGCTGGAAGGATGGAAAAACCATATGGTGTCGGGTAAAGGATGTCACGCAGTGATGCACCTTCATGAAACAGATGGAAAAGATTTTTTCTGGGCGTAAGGCCAAGAAGAACATCTACATTGGCCAGCCCAAGATCGGCATCTACCAGCGCAACACGTTTGCCTTTCAAAGCCAGTGAAAGAGCAAGATTGACAGAAAGATTTGTTTTGCCCACCCCACCTTTGCCGGAAGTAACCGAAAATACGAGGGGGAACGTGCCATCCATTATATTTTCCACCATATTTTTCTGTTTCGTGGGACCAACCGTCCATAACGCGCCAAAATATTCAAACGGTTCTACCGGTTACACTTTTTACCTGATTCCTGGTCGCCTCCGGGCCAGGTCCCGGTAGCTGCCTCTTGAAAATCAGACGCCAGACAAGAGGTTCGGTAGCAGGCTCCAGGCTTTCCTTGAGTTCAGGTCCATAAGATAGCGCCGAAACAGGAAGGCAGGATTCGTTGGCAACGTTGACTATGTTGCCAAAGCTTGCAGCTTCGTCCAGTTTTGTCCATACAATGCCACCTGGCCCGCAGGTTTTATAACGGCGTAAAAATTCCTGCGTCTGAAGAGAGTCGCAAAATGGAGCCATTGTGATTTGTGTCGCGGAATCCTGGGTATCCAGGCCCATTTCTCCAAGCCATGCTTCAAGCGTCCTGCCCGAACTCAAACCTGGCGTATCGACAAAAACGTAATCCACATGGGAAGTGCTTTTAAGAGCCCTCGCCATGGCATCAGAATCAGGCGCTTCCAAATAGATAAAATTGGAAAGTTCGGCCCAATGTCTCAAAATCATTCTGCCATTGCCGCGTAGGCAGTCCGCATTGATAAAGGCAATGCGGCAGGCTTGGTCGGCCCTGCGCAGCAGTAATGCAAATCTCAAACCGGTTGTGGTTTTGCCGGATCCAAAAGGTCCTGCCATGATCTGTATGTGCTGAGGCCAATTAACAGCATTGAACGCCTTGACAGGTGCCATCCCGGAAAGACATTCCAGGACTGACGAATTGGGATTGGCCAAAAGCCGTCTGTAAAGTTCAACAGCCACAGCATCGGATACACCTTCGCGCTGAAGGTATTCCAGGGCAATGCGTTGCCTCGGCGTAAGGCGCTCAAGCTGGATTGCCGGTTTCATCAGCGCGAAAAGCTGATCCTTGATTTTCATCCAATCCCGGTGCCATTCACTGAAACCGCTGGGCATTCCGCTTGCGGAAGCAATTGAACCAGAAGCGCCCTGCTCCTCTCTCTCCAGTCCTGCTGTTATCTCATGAAAGACCTCGCCATTCTTGCGATAGGTGCGGTTTCCCAGGATTACTGCATCCGGCCCCATTTCAGCCTTGACCATTGCAAGCACTTCTTGCGATGTGGAGCCGGTGAAGGTTTTTACCTGCATGGATTCATTCCTGACAAATTAAACGTGCCGCCATCCTGACCAACAAATTACATTATACAAAATCAGGCTCGGTGTAAAACATGACTTGTTTATCAAAAATGTAAAATAAAATCAAAAAACTTATTTTACATAAAAAATTACAAAAAAACCAATAAAAAACCAGAAACAGCAAAAACCAGCTTGGCTGCTAATTAATTAGCAAAGTTCAAAAATCGTTTTTCCATTGCTAAGTCTGGCAAGTTCTTCGGTGAGTCCTGTAGTGCAATCAAGAGGTAAATTGAAAAATATTTCAACAGAATCCGAGTATTTTTCTTCTTCAATTGTTGCCCCGTGCGCTGCTAACACGCGTCTTACAGGCTCGAGGAGTGAATAAGCTATCCTTATAACAGCCTTGCAAGCCGGAGCAAAATTTCTAACCGGCAAATCAAGAAGATTTGTTTGCACACTTTCCTGATAGGCGCGCGCAAGACCGCCTGTACCGAGTTTTATTCCTCCAAACCAGCGAGTTACGACAACTGCAATTTCGCCAATGCCACCATGCAAAAGCACATTGAGCATTGGGCGCCCTGCGGTGTGGTGGGGTTCGCCATCGTCGGATGATCCTATGCGGGCCGTATCTCCTGGAGGACCAGCAAGGTAAGCCCAGCAATTATGTGTTGCATCCGGATACAGGACTTTTCTTGCTTCAATGCCAGCCCTTGCCTTGGCCGGACTTTCAGCATGAAAACCCTGAGCCAGAAAGCGACTTTTTCTGATTTCCAGAAAAGTTTCATGCGGATTATCAAAAAACACCGCTGGGACAAGATAGCCGATCCTGGCATTGCAAATCATGATTGTTCCAAAATAACTATCTGTTCCAAATCCATTGTGCCTGATAAAAATGATCTGGAATAATCCTGGCAGCCAGTAAAAGGCAAGATAGAACAAAAATCGAACCGCGACAGGCAAAGTTAAAAAATTTTTCACAGATCCGATTTGTTCAATACTATTAACAACAGGGACCCCATTTGGGCAAGCGGAAATTTTATCCATTCCGGCATTGCAATACATAATCCCGCAGGATAAGATTGAAGAGGAAAATATCTTGTAATTGCACTTCAGGATGGTTTTATGGTCACCCTAGTATTGGCAATCAGTGTGGCAGTTCTTGTATCTTTTTTATGTTCCCTGGCTGAAGCCGCGCTTTATGCGATACCTTGGAGCGCCATTGAAAATTTGCGAAAATCAGGGCGCTCCACTGGCGAACTTTTGTACAATATGCGCACTGAAGTTGACAAACCTATTGCAGCCATTCTCACCCTGAACACAGTTGCCAATACCGCAGGCTCAACAATTGCGGGCGCAGCTTTTCTTGCTGTTTTTGGGCCTGATCACATGGCCCTTTTCGCCACATTCTTCACTATAATTATCCTGGCGTTTGGCGAAATTGTGCCAAAAACACTAGGTGTGGCTCACGCAACTCCGATAGCCCTGGTTCTTGCGCGGCCATTGGCCTGGTCTGTAAAACTATTGACTCCGTTTTTATGGCTTACCAGTCTTTTGACAAGACTGCTTTCACCATCGGATAACAGTCCGCAAATTTCGGAAGACGACATCAGGGCAATAGCGAGCCTTTCCCGCCAGGCAGGACGTATCAAGCCTTATGAGGAAAGTTTCATCCGTAATGTTCTTACACTGGATCAGAAAAGAGTATATGAAATCATGACCCCACGAACGGTTGTCTTTTCTCTTCCGGATAGCCTTAGTGTGGAGGAAGCATACAGAGATCCGCGAATCTGGCATTTTTCCCGTATACCTGCCTACGGAGAAGACAATGAAGATCTGGTGGGGCTTGTGGAAAGAAGAACATTGGGGCAATGCTATGCCGATGGCAAGACATCAGCCAAACTTAACGAAATAATGCGTCCCTTGCATTTTGTGCTGGAAAGTCTGCCCCTGGATCTCCTGCTTCGGGAGCTACTTCAGGAACGGGTACATCTATTTGCAGTAATTGACGAGTATGGCGGTCTGGCTGGTGTGGTCTCGCTTGAGGATGTGCTGGAAGAAATTCTTGGTAGCGAAATTATGGACGAAAGTGATAATGTTGCCGATTTGCGCGCGCTTGCAAGGGAAAGACGCAAGGCATTACGGAAGCATGGATAGTTTCGTATTAAATTACAATATTCTGAATGTCAGGTGCAGCATGATCACGATAGCATCTATTGTATTCCAAAAGCCCAAAGATTAGATTCGGCTTATGAAAGAACTCGATCCACACACTATTCGTCCCTGCCTTGCATGTGGCCGCACGGATGCGCATATGGAATCAATCCTTCCTCCTGGCCGCCGCCAGGAAGTCTGGCGAGTTGTCTGCTCTTGCGGCCAGACATTGCAGCAATGGTCAGTTTCCCAAGGGGCAGCCATCAGGGCCTGGAATCGCAATCTCGCCCAGGAAAATGACAATTTTGCCCCGCCGCCCATAACCCATCACAATTTATAAAAATCTATAGCATTTTCACATTGAAAATATATCTTGACGGTAATGTAAATTTGCCTTGAGATATTTTCATGCGCGCCTTTGAAGGCAAAGCCGCGTTGGAGCATTGCCCAATTTCATTGAGGCAATGCTCTAATTTTTTATGCCAAAAATGTGAAATGGCCGGCGATTGCCGGCCATATATTGATTTACCCAATTACCCCACATTGTGGAAATTGGGTTAAAAAATTGTGTTGGCTCAAGGATTATGCAATCAGAAAGCCTGGTTTCCCGAGATTTTGTCCCAGACCGAAGACTTGCTGTTCCGTCCCGCATAGGGATCTACCCAACGCTGGATAACCTTGCCCATATCCCAGGCAAGACTTCTGGTAATCAAGCCCGACGGATCTCCGGGATTCCTTTCATTAATTGTAAACAGATAGAAATCATGTTTGTTCTGTTTTTCCATGATCCCAGCCTGCGAAATCTGCCAAATCATATTTCCTGTTTTGACATCATAAACTTCAATTGTGAGAGAAAGAGAACTTTCGCCCCCTGTGCCGCCATCCATAAAATGATTAATATACCCACCCACAAGAACTTCGGCACCCTGGCTGCGAGCAAGAGCCAATGCCCTGTTTACCTCAAATGGTCCGGCATTTGGCGCAAATTCCAATGTCTGGAAAGCTCCCTGTCCCAGCCAGACCTGCCAAATCTGTCTGGAAAGCAGATCGCTGAAAGTAACTGCGTTATTGCTCAATTGTTGCATCATGCGCAATGGAACAAACATTCCACGCGGTTTGTGATCTAGTGGAGCAGATGCAGAAACGTAAACTGCGGGCGGCTGACGCCTAACAAAATTATCCACCTGGATCTGGAATGGAGTTGCAAGGTCGCCTGTCAATGATATGGAATGATAGCTGTTATCAGGGGAACGGGCACAGCCCAGACTGCCAAGGAGCATCAATGGCAGAAAAATCCACATGATTCCAGTCATCAGCACACGGCGACGGCTCTTCGCAGTTATTCTAATTGATTTCATGTCGCTCTCCAAAGAAATGCCATTTTTCTGTATTGGTATTTATATGCCAAAAATGTGCCAAAATCATGATTATGACAATAGAACGACAGGCGCAATCAAGAATGTTTTCATGTAGCGGACTGCAAAAGAGTCAATGTCTGAAGCAAAATGGGCGCAAAAACGAAAACAAGCGGCAAAAATCCCAGCAATGTCCTTGCCCAGTCAAGATTCATGGCTGCCTTGCATCCAACAGCAAGACACGCAATGCCCCAAAAAGTACCAACTATTGAGCCAATGGCAGGCACAACGCACAAGAGTGACGGTGCTGCGCTATATGCCATAATCTGAAAGACCAGTGAAAAAGTTGCCTTTTCACGGGCAACAATGCGATAAACCAAAAACATCAGAAAACTGAACACATAAAGCTGAAATAGCAGAACACCAGAACGTATTAGAAGATTAAGGGCCAGATCGCTTTGGGAGGCCATCAGTTCAATAATCTTTTGCAATTCCGGATCTGTGGTATTTGATGAAACAAGAGCATTCTGCAGCATTCCTCCCCACATTTTTTCAACAATGGTTTGGAACACGCAGATAACAAGATAAAAAGCGAGAGCCCTGACTTGTCTGGCGTGTGGATCAAGGCCGGCAAAAAATCCTGGAGCCGCAAACATGACCCGTAATACGACCTGGCTAAAAGACCAGAGCCAGCCGCCATCGCGTGGTGCCGTATCCCATGGATTGACTTCTATATATTCACCTTCCTCCTCCGTGTCGGTGTTATCTTCCCCTTTTTCATTGGCAAAACGTTCAGCTTCTTTTCTGTAAGCCTCCGCTGCAACCTGGCGGATATCTTCTTCCTCTTCCGGTGAATTTGCTTCATTCTTCGGGGCTTCTTCCGAGACTGGCTCTTCTATACGTTTCCATCCTTTTGGAGGCAAAATTTCCCCTACTCCTTTTTGAGCAGAAAATCTGAAACGACAAGCACACTTGGGACAGATTGCTACCACAGATTTTCCGGCCAGCCTGTTTTCAGCAACCGCACGTGAAAAACCGCATTGCGGACAGGTTATGATCACTCTACCCTCCTATACCCCGGTTTATACCCATAGCGCAGGCTACTGGCAAGTTGCTTGTGGAATAGCCATCAATCCTGTATATCAGGAAAGGTACTCAAGTCAGCAAAATTTTTGGGGCATTTTATTTTAATATAAGGAAACAATATGCTTGGAGAAAAGTTTACCGGACAGGGAAAAGTTGTGCTTCTTGCCGGCGGGGGCAAGATATTTACCGATATCGCAGCCAGATTTGTGCGAAGTGAAAGAAGCCTTGAAGAAATTGCAGCCTCGCCTTATTCAAAACAAATCGTTCGTAATATTTTGGACAGCAATCACCGCGCAGCCCTTGAATTTGATTTTTTTCTATTTGGCGTTGAAGGTTATTCCCGTGTTACAGAAACTCAACTTGTGCGTAAACGGATAGCTTCATATCTGATAAAGTCGGGACGTGCCGAACTTGGTGGCAAAAGGGCTTTTAATGTTGTTTATCCACAAAATGTTGCCCATTTCGGCGCAAAAGTCACACTGCCCGATGGCCACGAAGCATTCCTTAACGGGAGAGATTTGGCAGAACTTACCAGACAATGGTATGAAGCAGGAATAGATAAAGGCCTGCCGGAAGAGGATTTACGTTACTTGAAGCCTCAGGCCACCGAATTCAGGGCAATTATCGGCATGAACGCTCATGCCCTGTATGACTGGTTCGCAATAAGAACCTGCAAAAACGCGCAAGCTGAAATTCGCGATCTGGCCCTGAAAATGCTTTCTATTTGCAGAAAAACCGCTCCCGATCTTTTTGGAAACGCAGGTCCAAGTTGTGTTCAACTTGGTTATTGTCCAGAAAATGGGCTGCAGAACCCTGCATGCCGCAACAAGATCATCACAAAGGAGAAAGCATTGGAAATTCTGAAAGCCAATCGTCCAGATAAATAATTTTTTGACAGGCATTCATTATTGCCATGACAAATTTTTACCGTTTACAACAGCGCCTATCATTATTCCCATATTGCACATTGCAAGCGCCAGCCACCAAATACGGTAAAAATCGTGTCCAAAAATGCCATTTATCAGCCAGGCGGCGTAGCCAAGCCAAAACCAGGCGCATAAAGTCCAGTAAAGATTTTTATTGGGATTCGTGCCTGCTTGTCTGATATGAGGCTGAATATTTTTCCACCCCCAATAAAGAAAACCAAAAATGAAAACCATTCCAAGGCAAAAGCCAATTATGCCGTGAGCATAAAGTATATCAAGATAAAGGTCATGTGGGTGGCTTATGGTGATTACCTCTCTTTCGGGAGCAAGACCAAGTGAACGGAAAGCCGGGTTATACTGTCCGGCGCCGGCTCCAAACCAGGGATGCTCCCAAAAAATTTTCCAGGCAAGACTCCATAAATCCCAACGATTGTCGTTTACTATGCCCGACGGCATTAAACGAATCCCCTGAAATGACATAAATGCTGCGATAACAAGGATTGGCCAAAATAGTATTCGCAAATTTTTCAGGCCATGGCGCATAAATGCCCACAATGCAAACGCTCCCGCCACGGCAAGCAACGCGCTTCTGCTGGATGCGCCCTGAAAAAGAAACAAGGGCGGCCAATAAAGAGCCAGCATCAAAAAACTTGTAGCCCATGCATCCATGCGATCCCGCAAAATATACCAGACAGAAAATGCAGGAACCAGTGCAAGCGCAAGATAATTTCCAACGCTGTAATCGCCAAGGCTGCCTGTCAGGCGCCCGCTATGCGGCTTGTATCCCATAACGAAATCTTCACCGGTAGCCGCCTGCCATACCCCATCAATTCCCTGCCAGAAACAGGCAAATACGCAAGCCCACACCAACCGCTTCAAGTCCTGCAAGCTTTTCACACATTCCATGGCAATAAAGGGCAAGATAAAGGCCTTGCTGAAATTTGCACCAGCATGCAGGAAGGATGCCCAGGGATTGATGGAGAACGCTATACCCAGTGCAACCATGATTGCGACGCAATAAAAGAGCCATACTGGACCAAGGCGCCTCAAAACACAATCTTTCCAGTTATGGCAATAATATGGGATGAGAAAAAGGAGGCATAAAAGAGGCATTGCCTCACGCGCGCCATAGCCGATTGGAAATATGGCGAGGGAAATCCAGAAAGAAGCAAAAAGACAGCCGTGCCAAAAATCCGCTGGACTGCTTTTATACCTTGCAAGAAAAGAATATTTCCATTCTTGCCATCTTTTTCCTATATCAAAAAAAGACCATGCGCTTTTAATTGGTTTGCCTATTTGTTGGATGATTTTTGCCATGATGCCAACTTCAGCTAAAGAAATGCATTAGCTTGTGACCGTTTTGGGAGATCATTGTCCTTCCGGGAGGCAAGCTTTTCCCGAGAGTTCTTCAATGACAATCTTGATAATGGCAACCCTGTCTGCCATGGCGTCTGTGGCTGGAACCGGACATTTTGCATTATATCTGATGGCGAGCAGCTCAAGGGCATGACGTTTTTCTGCCGCATCTTCAACTATAGAAGCCAGTCCCTTGCCATAAACGGATTTATAGTAGGTCGAGGACTTTTCCTGGTCTATCCGGATATTGCAAGCCAGGCAAAAAGCGACATGGCCGTTTTTGCGCAAGCAATCCAATTTTTCGCCATTTTTTGCAGAATGAAGATAAATAATCTTGTCTTTACGAACGAAGTTCAGAATCACTCCATATGGATAAACGCCATCGTTCATGGCAAGAAAGATTTCTTCCGCGTGGGCAAAAACAAGATCATAAAATTCTTCGGTGGAATTTTCCCTGTCCGTGCGTCTCATCGTCCTTGCTCCTGTTCAAATATCTTCCAGAAAAAATCCGGGCATTGTCAATGCCCGGATTTTTGTTATTTACCGTCGTAAAAATTTAATCTGCCCTCCATATGACTTACGCATTTGGAGAGAATAAGGGTAATCACAAGATAAATAAGGGCTACCACAGTATAGGTTTCAAAATAAAGATAGGTCGTGCCGACAAAACTTCTGGCACGCTGCATGATATCTGGAACTGCCAAAATGGATACCAGTGATGTATCCTTCAGCATGGCAATGCATTCATTTCCTACAGGCGGAAGGATAGTTCGCCAGGCCTGGGGCAATACGACAAAAAACATGGTCTGGAACCGATTGAAACCGAGCGACCGCGCAGCTTCGCTCTGCCCTTTTGGAATTGCCATTATGCCTGCCCGGAACACTTCTCCCATGTATGCGCCATAACAGATACTAATAGAAGTTACCGCGCTGGTTATGCCGCTGACCTGGAAAAAACGTGAAAGCGCATAATAAATATAGAAAAGCTGTACCAGGAGAGGAATGCCGCGAATAACTTCCACATAGGTGGAAGCAAGAAGACAGATAAAGCGGTTGCGCGATATTCGGCCCAGACCGGTTAGCAAGCCAAGCGGAACGGCAAAACAGATGGACAGAATGGTTATTTCAAAAGTAACCAGCACTCCATCGGGCAAATAACGTAAAATACGCAAATAGGGCTCAGGCCAGATTGCGCATAGTGCAAAAATGGTTCCTATTGCGCCCACTATGGAAATTGACCAGGCATTTACAAGACGCCATTCCCGTGGATTGGGAATTGAAGCCCCGTCCGTCACCATCATAACAACATTGCCCTTGCTGTCGCCCATATCTTCCATGTCGGGAAAGATGCGTTTTCTTTTGAAAGCGTGACGAGGCGCGGCCTGCCCATCACGTCGCGGCATAAACCGCTTGAGCTTGAACATAATGCCTCCCGGCCCGGACTCTATTCGCCCATCCATTTTTTCTTGAGTTCGGCTTCCTTGCCGGATTCCTTCACGGCCTTGATGCCCTTGTTGATCTTTTCAACAAGATCCTGACGGCCCTTCTTTACTGTAAAACCGTAATACTCCTTGTCATCGGTCTTGAAAGAAAGATTAAGCTTGCCGGCGGTATCCGGTTTTTTATTTACATAATACATGGCAACCGGATCGTCACAAATAACGGCATCAAGACGACCGCCGACGAGATCCTGAATTGCAAGGCCAATATCGTCATATTCCCTGAGATCCGCGCCGGCATCGGCCTTGCGCATTACAAAAATACCTGTAGTGCCAATCTGGCCGCCAACTTTCTTGCCCTTGAGGTCTGCAAGATTTTTGATATTCTGGCCGGCAGGCAAAATGACTGCCTGTACGACTTCATAATATGGATCTGAAAAATCAAATTTTTTCTGGCGTTCTGGTGTAATTGTCGTCGAACTTGCCACGATATCATATTTATTTGTGGCCACACCGCCAAAAATACCATCCCATGCGACATTCTGGACATCAACATCAAATCCTGCCGCCTTGCCGGCTTCTTTTATATAGTCAACAGAATAGCCAGTGGGCTGTTTTTGATCATCCAGCAATTCCATTGGGGGCCAGGTGCAATCGCTGGCAACCTTATAAGGGCCGGCAGCAAAAGCATTATGGCCGAACATTGTCAGCACCAAAAGAGCAAATGTTAACAGACGCATCTTTCACCTCCTGAAAATACAAATTATTAAAGATTCCCATAATGCCTGAAAGTTTTGTCAATAATGCCTCAATATCCCTGCGTCAAGCCGAATAGTGTTCAACCTCGCGGAACATTCATATTTCATCCGGGCAAACTTCATCCGCAAATTTGCCATATTCCTCGCGAATGGCAGTATCGTCCATATAGTGCCGGGGCAAATTATTTGCATGATTCGGTTCAATATTCTCATCGTCACCTGGCCGCTCTTCGCGCAGAGCCTGCTGGATGAACCAGTCTTCCCGGATGCGCCATGATGCCGCCGCTGTATAGGCTGGTGATGAATAGCCAACAGAAAGCACCAGGGTTCTTCTGGCATGTTCCTGCAAGCGTATAAGCAAGGGAGTAAAGTCCGCATCGCCTGAAAGAATAATAAATTCGTCAAAATGTGTCGAATGGGAAAGATCGTCCATGCAATCCATAACAAGATGGATGTCCGTGCTGGTTTTGCCCCTTGTCGTCAGTGGCGGACAATCGACAACCTGAAATGCGCTCCGGATAAATGAGTTCCTGAATTCCTGGTATCTTTGGGGATTTAAATAACATGTGCGTTTGAGAATTCTTCTTCTCACACCATCACCATAAAGAATGCGCAGGGCGTGGTTTTCAATCCATCGGACCCAACGATATGGAGCATATCCAAAAGATTTTGCGGCCTCGGGATCTGCCTCCAGAAAGCGGGTATAAATATTGTCAAAATCAACATAAAGAGAACTATAAACTTCATCAAAACCAGTAAAACGAGCCATAAACACCTCTTGAAACAACAATACGGCAAATAAACATTATGAAAATCTCTCAAATTTTGTAAAACTTGTATATGTACAATTAAATTAGAATTGCTGCAAGAAGGCTGATATCTTGTCAATGATTCTATTTTTGTTTATTATAATAACAACAACCAGGCAAATTGCACTTGCAAATTCGCAATTCCCAATGGATGGAATTTTTTTAAATTTTGTAAAAATTGTGTATACACAATAAAACCAGAATTGCTGATATCTTGATATAGCATGGCGATAATGTTAAATTTTTTTAGATATGCACGTTAACAACAAAGTATTCTATTTCAAGCTTCTTGTCATTTCCATGGCAATAATCTGGTTCCTTATTCTTGGATATACGCTGAAATTGCATAGTGTTATAGAAAAGAACATTCTTGGTTCCATTGACGAGCTTGCCCTGCATGATCGAAAGGCTTTCAATGCCAATCTGGATTTTATTCTGGAAGAATTGAATGGCATAGCCAAACGCATGCAACTGGGGAAAGAAATAAACCTCCACCAAATGTATTCAAACCTGAATATTGAAAGCTCAACAACATTATTTGCCAATCTTTATCTTGTGGCCACCAATGGCATGGTTTATTCGGACAAATTTGTTGCCTACCAAAGCCCTCCCAAAATTCTTTCCGGCCTGATGCAACAGCACAATTCAATCGCATCAGGTGGAAGGGAGAGATTTGTTCTGGACTATACGGAACATTCGGAATTTTCCGCAATTTCATCCCGCAACGTGATAATTTACGGCATTAAATTAACAAATACCGAAATCGCCGGCATACAGATGTCCATGCTTGTAGGAACTACGGATAAAAGTTTTATCCAGCATAACATGATTATTGAAAGCTTTGTGGACAACGGGGTTGTGCAAGGCATAAATTTCATTATTGATTCTTCTGGCAGATATATATTCGGCAACAAAAAAACAATATATCCAGGCAAGGAGAAGAACTTTTTTGCATTTCTTGAAAAAAATGCAACTCCAAGTATTGACAAAAATGAAGCTCTGGAAAAAATACGAAACCATGAAACTTTCAGTTTCTATGCGGAAGAAGCCTCGACAAAAAAGCTGTTCTACCTTGTGCCTTTTTCTGCCTCCAACATCGTTGCCCCGGACTGGTATTTCGTCCTTGCAATCAACAATGACGTACTTGAAGAACAGCAATCAACTTATTCCCTTATGGGTCTTTCACTTTTGGGCCTTGCTGTTCTTTTACTGGCCGGAATTATGTTTTATGCCCTGCGAACCAACCACAAACTTTACAAGGCAAATGAGGCAATAAAGGTAAGAAGCGAATTCCTTTCCAATATGAGCCATGAAATAAGAACGCCACTGAATGGAATGATTGGCTTGAATTATCTGATAAACACTCATCTTTCAGACAAAAACAGGATGCCACAAATCAGGGAATGGCTAAAAAAATCAAAAAGCCTTGCAGATTACCTGTTGTCCCTTCTAAACGACATTCTTGATATGAGCAAGCTTCAATCAGGTAAAATTGATATCCAGTCAGAGCCATATTCAATAGAAGCCATGCTTGACGATATATGGTATATGCAAAGCGCGAATATGGAAAAGAAAGGTATTAATTTTTCCATTAGCAAAGATATTAACTGGCTCTGGATAATTGGCGACGAGACAAGAACAAAACAAATTTTGACCAATATTCTGGGCAATGCGGCAAAATTCACGCCCAGGGGTGGCACAGTAACCCTGCAGGTATCGCAAAAAATGCTTGATGGCCTGCATATTTTTACAGTTTATCGTTGTGAAGACAGTGGCATCGGCATGAGTCCCGGCTTTCTGAAAACCATCTTTGATCCTTTCTCACAGGAACAAAACGCAAATTCGGATAATACAATCAAGGGCACAGGGCTTGGCATGCCCATCTGCAAGGAGCTTGTGGAAGCCATGGAAGGCACGATTGTTGTTGACAGCGTGCTTGGAAAAGGATCAATTTTCACAATCAGCATTCCTTCCAAAATTGGTGAACCCATAAGTCGCAATGAGCCAAATACGTCGTCATGTGGTATGCAGCCAGAATGGAATGGTATTGAATTGCCCTCCTCCAGCCCAAGGTCGGATACAGATGTTCATGGTAAAAACAAGATAAAAATCTTGTTGGCTGAGGATGCAGATTTCAATGTGGAATTTCTGGTTGAATTGCTTGAGGGAGAAGGATTTGAAGTTATTCCGGCTCTGAATGGCAAGATGGCCCTGGAAATTTTTGAAAATTCGGGCATTGATGAATTCGACATTATTCTCATGGATATGCAGATGCCGGTCATGGATGGGTGCACGGTTGCTGCTGCCATTCGCAAGCTGGACAGACCTGATGCTGAAACAGTAACTATTTATGCTTGCACGGCCAATACATTCAAAGAAGATGTGGACAAGGCTTTGGCCAGCGGCATGAATGATTTTTTAACAAAACCCATCAATATCAAAATTTTTCTTGAAAAACTTAAAAAAGTAAAATCATCTCCTCAATTACCGTCAATACTCTCATTGGACAATGATACTCGGAACTGAAGGAAATTATGTAATGCCATTCAAAAATGAATAATTGCATCCTCATTGCCTTTAGAGCGTTTGCGTAATGAAATTAGGCAAACGCTCTGGTGTCTGCGGCAGCAGACACCCTCGCCGGACAGTCGAAGGCCGTCCCGCAGGGACGTTTGCTTTGCCAGCTTTGCTGGTTTGCGCAAAATGACGACAGCGCAAATGAATGAAAATATCCATTGAAAATGGATGTTTTATCCAAGAAATGCTATAGCAGGCAATACAGGATTAGTTTTAAATAATTAAATAACTTGTTCATACCATCATGTAATTCCAACCGGAGGAAGGAAATGCAAATTTCCAGACGCATGGAGAAAATATCTCCCAGCTTGACTCTTGCCTTCAATGCCAGAGCCCAGGAAATGCGGGCCCAGGGTATTGATGTACTCAATCTTGCAGCGGGAGAACCTGATTTTCCTACACCCGAATTCATCAAGGATGCGGCAAAAGAGGCAATGGATCAAAATTTTACCCGTTATACGTCAGTTGCGGGCATACCGGAATTACGCAAAGCGGCCGGAGATTATTTTTTGAGACATTATGCAACAGAAGTGCCGCCGGAATCCATAATAATCGGCGCTGGCGGCAAACAATGCCTCTATTCCTTTATTCAGGCGACGATTAATCCCGGTGATGAAGTCCTGATTCCCTCCCCCTGCTGGGTCAGTTATCCGGACATGGTGCTTCTTGCCGAAGGTGTGCCTGTTAAAGTGGCCGCAGATGCCACTCAAAATTTCAAGGTTACTCCAATGATGCTTGAGAATGCGACAACGGATAAAACCCGTATGTTAATTCTCAATTCTCCATGCAATCCAACAGGTGCGGTATATACAGACAGGGAATTCATGCAAATATTGCGCTGGGCCCTTGCCAGAAACATATTTGTGCTTTCGGATGAAATTTACGATCAAATTGTATTTCCTCCCGCCGTTGCAACCAGTGCCATAACCTGGTTTGCGCATTGCCCGGAACTTGTCGCCGTGGTAAACGGGCTTTCAAAAAGTTATGCGATGACAGGCTGGCGTGTCGGTTTTACCGCAGCTCATCCTGACTTGATAAAAAAAATAGCCATCCTTCAGGGTCATTCCCTGTCAAATGTATGTTCAATTGCCCAAAAAGCGGCCCTTGCCGCACTGACTGGGCCTCAGGAATGTGTCGCAAAGATGAAAGTTGCCTTTGAACGCCGCAGGGATCTGGCAATGAAAATTATTGGCACATGGTCAAAAGCAATTTGCCCCAAACCTGATGGCGCATTTTATCTTTTTGTGGATCTATCCGGTTATTACAATGCGGAAATAAATACATCCATGCAAATGTGCATACATATTCTTGAAAATGCGCATGTGGCTGGCGTGCCAGGCATTGCTTTTGGCGATGATAACTGTGTGCGTTTTTCCTATGCCACAAGCGATGAAATTCTTGAAAAAGCCCTGCTTGCAGTGGGGAAATCACTTAATGTTTTTGCCTGAAACAAAGAAGCCGGCTCAAATAGGCCGGCTTCTTTGTTTTTCTGGCATCTGTACGTCAAATCCGGCAAGGAAGATTTATGCCTTTGCATACAAAATTGTATCAGTAAAGCCACAGGACGAATGTGCCAAATGCATTTTGTACTCCGGCACAAGACTTTTTAAATAGATTGGAATTTCAAAAAGATCCTCTGGCTTATGGTAGAGGCAAATAACAAGCTTCGGCCTGAATTTTTTGATGGTTTCTATTCCTCCTTTCAATGCGGCAAGCTCTGATCCTTCCACATCAAGTTTTATGCAATCTACTTTGGCAAGGTTTTGTGCAATTTCATCAATAGTCGTCAACTGGCAGATTTCTGTATTCTGATCATTCGATGAATTTACACAAATATGTGAAGAATCTCTTAAAGATGCGAAACGAACTTCCCCGGATGTTTCACCTAGTCCGGCACAGTGCAGATGGTATTGGGCGAATGGCGCAAGCTGCGTACGTGCTTTTTCTGCCATCCAGCCAATTGGTTCAAAACCGTGTACCATTCCGGTCGGACCTACTGCTTTCGCAAATTGTACCTGTGCGCCGACCATATCTGAAATACCGCCATCAATCATGATATCGCCTGTTTCCGGTCCTATGCGAGGGTGATGGTATTCAGGAAATGGCGCAATAGGAAGCCATCCGGCATTACCTGTGAGGATGGCTTTTATACGCGCGGCAAAAGTCGTCCTGTCCTGATCTGTTTCCATAAAACCGTATGCGGTATGCAGAAGTCTGGCATTTTTTTGATAGAAATCGGGTTGTGGAGGACGTTTTCCAAATGGCGCGGGCCAATAACCATCCAGCCAGATGATATTTATTCCCAGAGACGCAAATTTTTGGCAAAGCATGGCAAGAATCCATTCTGGCGGAAAGACAAAAACCTTTTCGGTTTCAGGATGATTTGAAATTTGATCCAGATTGGTGGTTACCAGAGAAAAGTCTTTGCCATCTTTTGATAAACTTACTGTTTCTGGTTTATCGAAATCTGGAAGCATGACATGTTCAATGGTTATAGCGGGATTGGCATTTTGAAAGGCTTGAAGATAGGACAAATGTTCCTTCATTATCAGCACACTGACATGTCCAAGACTGCGGGGAAGTCCCCATGGACGTAAAAGTGGCAAGCTGTTCAGATGCCTGGAAAGACTCATTTTGGAATTCATTCTACCCCTCTATCTCCAGCCATGTTTTCAATCTGGCCGGGCTGGCAAGGATCATGCGGCCATTCTCCATTTTGACGAGGTCTTCTGAAGTTTCATCAAGCATGTATACTGACCAGTCCCCTTTATGCGCTGTTCCAGATTTAACCATTTTATCCAGAGCGTTACCGGCTTTATCAGGACTGCAATAAAGAACGAAATCATGCCATCCAGGATCCAGAATGACATTGGAATCAGCCGCTAGTTCAATAATGTAATTCGCTGGCGCAAGGACATAAAGATTGGGACAATTTTTGGAAACAACCGGATTGGACAAATTCCGGCTTTCCATTTCCGGCTTATGCGCTGCGCAAGCACAGCATATTATTGTGATAAGGCAAACAGGGAAAAATTTAAGCATCAATAATTTCCGCTAGCCGCCATCTGGCGCAGACGTTCAATACGTTCTTCAATAGGCGGGTGTGTACTGAACAGTTTTGCAATGCTCGAATCCCTGCTGAAAAGAGGAGTTACAATAAACATTTCCGCCGTGCTGGGGTTACCGGAATTGAGAGGAACCCTGCCGCTGGTCGCGCCAAGTTTGTACAGCGCTCCGGCAAGAGCGAGAGGCTGGTTGCACAGGCGCGCACCGGTTTCATCAGCCAGGTATTCCCGTGAACGCGATATGGCCATCTGAATAAGTCCGGCTGCCAGGGGAGCGAGAAGGGCAAGGATAATGGCTCCAAAACCGCTACCACCATTTTCACTGTCCCTGTTACCAAAAATTGCGGAAAATTGAAAAATATTTGCAAGGGTAACGATTGCGGAAGCCATTACTCCCGCTATCGTCTGAATCAGTATATCACGATTGACTATGTGGCCGATTTCATGGGCCACAACACCCTCAAGTTCCTGAGGCGAAAGAAGATGCATTATGCCGTCGGTTACAGCCACAACAGCATGCTGTGGATCGCGGCCGGTTGCAAAAGCATTGGGAGCTTCTTCGGGAATAACGCATATTCTGGGCATGGGTATTCCGGCATTGGTTGACAGGCGTCGCACAATATCAAATAAAAAAGGAGATTCGTCTGGAGCCAATTCCCTTGCATGGTACATTGATAAAACAATTTTGTCTGAATACCAGTAACTTCCCACATTCATGACCAGAGCAAGGGCAAAGGCCATGATCACCCCTGTCCTTCCTCCAATCATTCCACCCAGCACAATTATAATGCCGCTAAGCAGGGCCAGCAACAGCATGGTCTTTATCTGACTTGTCATTTATTACTCCGTTTTGATAACCATTTTAAACGCCCGATACCAGATAAAATATAATTATTTTACAAGATCTGGCAATGCCGGAACAAATTTATTCAAAAGGCTATATTCCTTCTGTAACAAAAAATTAATAAGAAGAGCCAGAAGCTTCCAGCCACAACTCAAGAACAAGCAATGTCCAAAGCTGCTTTCTGTGATCGGCCTCACCGGATATATGCTCATCCATAAGATTTCGTACAAATGCAGGATTGAAAATACCCTGCATTTTAAGTTTTCCTTCGGAAAGCATATCTTCCATAAGTGGTTTCAGGCGCCCTCTTAACCACCCGGCGACAGGAATTTGAAAACCACGTTTATTACGGTGCAAAATTTGGGGAGGTAGAAGGCCAGCAAAAGCTTTTTTCAGCAAATATTTACGCTTGAAGCCATGAAGCTTGAAATTCACTGGCAAGGCAGCCGCAAATTCCGCCACATGCCTATCAAGAAACGGCGCCCTGACTTCAAGAGAATGAAGCATTGAACAACGGTCAATCTTTACAAGAATATCATCAAGCATGAACTGACGCACATATACATGGAATGCCCGCGCCAGAGGAGACATGGCTGTTTTGGGTTGCCATTGTTCATATTGCGCAAGCGTTGGCCGAAAAATATTCTGTTCTTGAAGAAAATTGCCGTTTTCAAGCCTGTCATGCATAAAATCGGGCGAAAGAAGACGTTTGAGATCCTTTGTGCCAAAAGCAGTGAGCAATGTCTGGACACGAAGCCAGTCCGGGGAATTGGCTCCTGCCAGAAAAGTTTTCACGGCAAGACGGGGATTGATATAACCAGCTGATGTTGGCAAATGGCGGCAGAGCGGCTCAATCAAGCCTTTCCTGATAAATGAGGGAAGCGAATTGTACCATCCGGCTATCTTGATGCCAATATAATGCTCATAACCAGCCCATAACTCATCCGCCCCGTCCCCACCAAGCGCAACTGTAACATTTTCACGGGCAAGTCCGCTCAAAAGCCAGGTTGGCGCGCAGGAAGCATCGGCCATGGGTTGATCCATTCTGCTCACTATCCCTGGAAGCTCATCTGCGCATTCTTCCGCGGACAAAATTCTTTCATGGTGAATTGTGCCATAGGCCCTGGCAGCGATACGCGCATAACGGGATTCGTCGTAACTGGCCTCGGTAAAACCAATCGAAAATGTTTCAATCGGCCTGGTGGATTGCTGGGCCATAAGCCCTGCAACAATTGTGGAATCTATACCGCCAGATAAAAAAACTCCCAATGGAACATCGCTGACCATGCGCATTTTTACGGCTTTTGCCATAAGCTCATAAAGATTTTCGCACAGGGCCTCTTCACTTTCTTTTGGACAGGCTGCGGGGGCAGGCAATTCCCAATATGGCGCCATCCTTACATTTCCATCATGAACAAGAAGATAATGAGCTGGCGGCAGACTCGAAATTTCAGAGTACATGGTTTGTGGGCATGGGGCATACTCATAAGCCAGGTAACGGGCAAGAGCATGGGGATCCAGCCCGAAAGAGAAATCACAAAAGCCGCATTTGCCCTTCAACAACACAATTGCCGAAAGTTCCGAAGAAAAACAGAAAAAACCCTTTTGCAGGCTGTAAAAAAAAGGCTTTTCTCCAAATCGGTCCCTTGCGCAAAATAAAAGCTTCCTTTCTTCATCCCAGAGGGCAAAAGCGAACATTCCTTCCAGCCTGTCAAGACAGTCAATACCCCATTTGGCATAAGAAGCGAGAATGACTTCAGTATCGCAACTGGTAAGGAAAGAGAATCCTTCATTTTCAAGTTGGTTGCGCAAACTGCGGAAATTGTAAATTTCGCCATTAAAAACAATGCAAAATCTGCCATCTGCCGACTGCATGGGTTGGGCCCCACCTGCGAGATCAATAATCGAAAGGCGCCTGTGCCCCAAACTAATCTGGCCTTTCTGCCACAAACCTTCGCCATCCGGCCCACGATGCGACATACTGTCGGTCATGGATTTTACGCAAAGAGATGCATCATTTGGCAAATCTTCACCATCAAGACACAATATTCCAGCTATTCCGCACATGCGTGGTGTTCCCGAAACGACTTTTTCGCCAGGTATTGGCTGGCCAGGATATCAGCAAGTTTATGGGCATTCTTTTGAGGATCGAACAGTGATTGGGCCAGCCTTCTACCCTCTTCGCCCATTTCCCTGGCTCGGCAGGGGTTGTCAATTAACCATCCAAGCGCATCTGCAAGAGCATTCGGATCGCCAGGAGGAACAATCAGACCTGTTTTGCCATTGACTACGACTTCCGGCAGGGCATTTACATCTGTGGCAGCCACAGGCAATCCATAGGCCATTGCCTCAATTACAGTATTCGGGATGCCATCCCTGCGTCCCGAAGAATGGATTACACAAGGTGCCGCGAAAATATCATGTTCAATCAGAATTTCTGGCAATTGGTCATGAGAGATCAGGCCAGGCATGAAAACTTCATTTTCCAGACCCAGATCATGTCGCAATTTATGAAGTTTTTTTTCCATGTCTCCCAGACCCATGACTTTGCCACCTCCTCCAGCGAGGGTAAGCTGAAAATCCACGCCACGTTCCTTGAGGATCTGACAGGCTTTCAACAGAACATCAAAGCCTTTGGTAACGTCAAATCTCCCCACGGAAAGAATACGGGCTGCGTTACCTTTTGATTTTTCCGGCATTGTTTTGGGAGATGGCAATGTAAGGCTGTTATAAACCAAAGAAATTTTATCCTTCACACCAACGAATCTTCCCATGCGTTCCATATCCGCAGCATTGTTCGCACGCACAAAAAGCGCAGCAGACAATTTGTCTTCAAGATCGGGATCTGCGGGATCAAGATTATCTCCTCTCGCCGATGTTGCAAAAGGAATGCCTGCTATTTCCGAAGCAATCCATGCAGCTGTGGCTGTCCCTCGCGGCCAGGGGGCATAGGCCATGTCAATCCCGTCATCAACAAACTGTCGTCCGAGACGCAATCCGGCACAAAATGCCCACAGATTTTCGCCAAAAGTTTCGAAACTTTTCCAGTGGCGGAAAAGGCTTCGGCGCAAAAGTTTCCAGAACCTTCTGGGGTGTGAGCATATTTGGCGGCCAATTTCAAAACAAATAGACGGGAGTGCCTTAATGCCGTAATTTCTGGCATTTTCCGCTGACCTTTTCATTTCGTCGGAGCAGCAACGCAAATTCTTGCCATATAAAGTGTATACTTCCAGAGGCAATTCATTTTGCAACCCCTCAACTTCCCTGAAAATAAACGGTTGGGTAAAAAGCGGGTACCATAAAAGCACATATCCCACATGGGGCAAACCTGATTTCAGCGGCGCCCTGGGAGAATTGGCCTTTTCAGTCATATCGAAATCCTTTTATGATCCACAAAAGTCCAATCAGCACTTTTGGAACAAATGGGAGCAGCAATGGCATATTGACGGCCCATCCTGGAAATAGTCAAAAATTCCATTTCAAAATTATCATCTAGCCACGACAGCCACGCAAGAATTTTATTCAAAAAATGATTTACCGAATTTTCATTCTTCATGTGTGGAGAGCCGCCGGGCATCATTTCGGAGGAATGCCATGTCAATGAAAGTGTTTTGCCGCCACGAGCAGCATGAAGCAAAGTGGTAAGCTTCATTAACCACAAAGGGTGCTCCACAGGCAGCAAAGTCAGAGCCCCCCATTTATGAAGATTGGTCTGGAAACTTTCAATAAGCCGTAAATTGTCAAGAACAGGCACACTGGTAAGCGGTATTTCGCAAATATCCGCGCTTTTGATATTAATTTTGTATGGATCTGAAGGGGCGTCGAAATGATTTGGACCTTCTGGAAATTTAAAGGCATGCAAAGGCCGGATGGAGGCATCGTAGCGAACTCCAAAATCATGGAGCATCTGCCAATGACTGTTGTGAAGATCCCAGCGTCCCATGCGGAAAACATTTACGGAGTGTCCGAGGAAATTCCCGGCGGATCCAAAAAGTGTCTCCATTTTGGCATAAAGATCCTCAAGGGGAACCTTTGCGGACCAGGCTTTGGTCAGAATTGTGGAATCGTTTTGTCCCCGCCTCAATGGTGGAGTATTCCAATGGTGCAGATGAGCGCCTATTTCAACACCATATTTATTCCGCATTGTTTCCAACAGCTTTTGGGCATTTTTATCCTCAAAGACGCAATGCGCGCAGAAAAAGGTCGCTTTAATGCCCCGATCAAAAAATGGGACAAGTCGCGAAAGCTGCGAGATATTATGGATTTGGGGTGTTCCGCATGGATATGTGCCGCTGAAAAGACCTTCTTCCTCGACATCAATACTCAAGGCAAGCGCCAATTTGCGCTTTTCAGCCATTTGGCTGGCCTCTTACCGAAGAGAAATAAAGATTGGCAAGTGCCTGCGTATTATTTTGGGTATCAAACATGGATGCAACAAGCGCTTTGCCCGCCAAACCCATTTTTTGGGCATTCTTGCTGTCCTCGAGCATTTTTCTTATGGCATTTGCAAGAGCAGCCGGATCACGCTGCGGAACAAGGAAACCGGTTTCGCCATCACGAATAACTTCCGAAATGCCACAGACATCGGTGGCAACAACAGGCATTCCTCCATTGAGGGCTTCCATGATTACATTGGGAATGCCGTCTCTGTCGCCATTATAGTGAATGACGCTCGGCACAACCAGCAAATCGAATTTTTCGTGGAAATTTTCCAGTTCGTCATGTGGAATAAACCCGGGCATTTCCACGCAATCTTCCAGATGCAGATTTTTGCGCATCCTGAAGAGCTTTCTACCCCAGGAACCGTTTCCTACAAGAGTAAGCTTGACCTGCATACCTTCCCTGCGCAAACGTGCCATGGCTGTCAGCAGCTGTGGAAAGCCCTTGGTGCGTACAAATCTGCCGATAGCAAGGATTCGATATGGGGGCTCGAAATGTCTTTCCTTGGGTTTTGTTTTACGAAAAGTCAGGTTATTATAAATCAGCTTAACCTTGTCTTGTTGGTCTGCCGGACAAAATTTTTGCAGCCAACGCACATTTGCGGCATTGTTGGTACGGATGAACAAGGCATCTGCCGATTTTTCGGCCAAAAGCCCATCTTGTGGGTAAATATCCCCTGCTCTGCCTGTAAAAGCAAAAGGTATGCCACTGAGACGAGACGCTACCCAGGCTGCGGTTGCCGGACCATTGGCCCAGGCCGAATGAATAAGATCCACACCATCTTCCTGGCATTTTTCGGCAAGTAAAAATCCGGCCATAAAACACCAGCAGTTTTCGCCCAATGCTTCCAGATTGCGCATACGCCTGAAAAAGCCTTCGCGCAAAAGGCTGACGACAAGTCCGGGTTTCTTGCGCAAGGCTCGAAAAAACGCGCCAAGTATTGGGAAAAAAGATTTTATGCCCATCCGGGTAATTTTTCCGGGAAAAGCCCGCATTTCTTTTGAACAGCCTTTCAGAGACTTTCCGTACATCGTGTAAACCCGGATGCGGAGGCCCAAATTCATCAGCTCGCGAATCTCACGATAAATGAAAGTTTCCGAGGATAACGGAAACCATAAAAGGACATAGGCCACACAAAAAGGAGTGGCGGAAGTAACAAAGGTTTCGTTTGTGCTGGACAAGAGGACAGGCTCCGCTCACATCTCCGTTTCAGATTCGGACATGTTCATCTCAAGTTGATGTGTCTTGCGGTAGTCTTCCACGATCTTTCTGGCATTTGGAATTTCTTCCACTACTGCATCAATGGTTTGACGCACCTGTTCCTCGGTATGGGAGGCAGAAATAAAGAAACGCAGACGCGCAGTGCCTTCTTTTACAGCAGGAAAACTTACAGGCATGACATAAATGCCACGCCGGTAAAGGGCCTGGGAAAGAAAACCTGCTGTCATCGATTCCCCAACAATAATGGGCACAATTGCATAGCCCTGGGCCGCACCGGTATCCAGCCCCCTTTCCCTGGCATAACTCAAAAAATATTTGCTTATTTTCTGTAATTTGCGCACACGCTCGGGTTCGCGCAACATTATTTCCAGAGCCTTGTAACAGGCCGTCGCTATAACAGGGGGCATTCCAACGCTAAAAACAAATCCTGGTGATCCATATTTCAGGTAACGTATCAAATCCGCCCTTCCGGCTATAAAACCGCCACAACCGCACATTGCCTTGGAAAGCGTGCTCATCCACATATCAACATCGCGTGGATCAATGCCGAAATATTCCCTCACTCCGCGGCCTGTATTGCCCAGAACTCCAAGAGAATGGGCTTCATCAACCAGAAGCATGCAATTATATTTTTTCTTGAGTTCAATAATGCGTGGCAAATCGGGAATATTGCCGTCCATACTGAACAAACCTTCCGTTACAATAACCGCATATTTATGTTCGGCGCGATGCTTTTTGAGCATTTCTTCCAGGGAGGCGCAATCGTTATGGGCATAGGAATAACGTTCTGCCCCGGAAAGAAGTGCGCCCTGGACCAATGAATTATGCGCAAGACCATCATGGAAGATTGCATCGCGCGAACCAAAAAGAAAACCCAGAGTGGAAACGTTTGCAGCGTGGCCGCTTACATAAACAATTGCGTCATCCACCTCGTACAAGTCCGCAAATGCGCGTTCCAGGAGGCGATGCTGCGGCCTTTCCCCGCCAACAAGACGGCTGGCTCCCGCGCTTGTCCCAAACCTGGCCGCGGTTTCGGCCACCGCCTGGGTAATTTCCGGATGAGCATTGATGTCAAGATAATCGTATGTTGAAAAATTGATATATTCCTTGCCATCTATGCAGGCAGTGGATTTTGCGGCTCTTTCATGACAAACGAAAAGCGGATCCTCCAGGCCCATTTCCCTGGCCATATCCACCATGCGTTCAAAAGAAAGCTTGGCACGCTTGCGATTGAAACCGGTTTGAGGATATTGGGCATTGTCCCGGACAAAATCCTGACTGGAAGTATTTTTCATGCTCTTTTCCTGAAAGTGCCGGCAATAAACGGCATAAAATTTTTCCGCCAGGCTGAGATCCTGGAAAGAATCAAAAAAACAAATCCCCGGGGATTTCAAAATATTTGAAGACCGAAAAACATTTTACAAGAATACGATTTCCCGTCCAATCCTGCCGGGTTTTTCCAATGGCTACAAAACGTTCACCATTCTACAGGAAAACGCGTAAATATAAAGGAAAAAGTTATGGAATACAAAATGGCCTTTTCCGGATACATCTGCGCTATTCCTAGCCCATACTGGCCCACAAGGCAAGCCTGCATTTACTGATGATTTATTAAATCATCAGTACGCCGGGCGAAAGCCCAGCGCGCCGCGTAGCGGCGTAAATCTGCCAGCGCGCCCTGAGGGCGGCCACAGGCCGTTTCTGTTACAGAAATCGACAGCAACGCAAAAGCACATTTATTGGCAGACGATGCTTCAGTTTATACTCAAACATGTTTGGATATAAACTGAAGCATCTATAATAAAAATAAATAAACAATCCTGGCAAAGAATATGCTTAATCGGCCATGACACCTATTCTGGACAAAAAATATCAACGAGTCTATTTTGACTAAACAAAATACACATAATTTGATCAATTAATTTTGTCAGAACAAAATTGATATGCCTGATACAATTTTTTCCAAATTTTCCCCAAGTGACTGGAAATATGCAGGAAGTCTCGCTTGATGGCGTTATTTATGCCCGTTTTGAACATAATGGCCAAACCTGGCTTTTGGGAAGCACCAATCCATCATGGAAAGCCCTTGTCGGCACATTGCAAGCCGTGCCTGATGAGGCGGATCTGATTCATCTGGCCGGGCATGGCATTTGGCTTGGGCCGGTCGGCCAATCCTGCAAGCTGGCTGTTATGTGCTGTGGTCTGGGTTCCGGTTGGCCAGGGATGGGCAGAAGTCTCTATGACAACTTCCCGGCTGCAAGGAAGGCCATGGATTATTTGGCGGATATCGCAGGCTGGGACATCCTTGGACTTATGGATGAAACAGATCTGGAAACCATAAGCCAGACGCGGAAGCAGATTCCATATCTTTTCATGCTTGAATACGCCCAATGGATGCAATTTGTTTCCCTCGGCATTTCGCCGGCGATTATGTGCGGGCACAGCCTGGGCGAACTTATAGCCCTATGTCTTGCAGGCGTATATGATGAAAAAGCGGCATGGCTGCTGTTTGAAAAAAGGGCCGAGCATATTACCAAGCTGGAAAAGAAATCGGCAAATGAAACCGGCATGCTCGCTGTGCACGCAGAAGAGAGCATTATCAACGCCACTCTGGCCCAATGGCCATCCCTTGCCCTTGCCAATCGCAATACAAAACAACAATTTATTCTTGGTGGGCCCAAACCAGATCTTATGGCGGCCCGCAAAAGCCTGCGAAGGCAGAGAATCCCGGCCCTGATGATCAATGTTCCACTTGCTTTTCATAATCCTGCCATGCGCATATTGCGCGATTTTTCCATCCGCAGGCTTAAAGCCCTGGAAATGCATCACCCCAGGGTTCCGGTTATTTCCAATGTCACCGCCGGTTTTTACCCGGAAAGCCAGGAAGAAATTTGCCGATTTATCGTTGATCTTGACGAAAATGCCGTTGCATGGAACGAATGCGCTCTTGCCATGTGGAACAGGGATCATACAGATATTTTCCTTGAGCTTGGTCCGGCCGAAACACTTTGCGGCTTGATGGAGGAAATCATTCCGGAAAGCACTTCGATTCCTTGCGATCATCGGCTCCGTGAAACAGATGCGATGAGAATGGCCTGCGCAAGACTGTTTGCCCTCGGTCTTCTCGATTTTGACAAAATTGTCTCTGAAAGGAAATCGCGTCCGGGAACGGGACAAGCGTCCTGCGAATCACAGTTACCCCTGGTGGAAGAGATTGCGCCCGTGCCGGTTGATTCGGAAATCGAAAAAGTTCTTGAAATTGTGGCCAAAGCTTGCGGCAGGGAAACGGAGAAAATTTCGCCGGAAATGGATTTGCGTTATGATCTTGGGATGCGTTCAAGCAGTTTTCCCCGCATTCTTCAGGAAGTGGAGAAAAAACTAGGAGTCTCAGCGGAATTTGAAAGGATGCTGAATGTAAGCACAGCAGGAGACCTTGCCCTCGCGTTGCTTGGACGTGCCGGTCAGCCTCTTGCAAAGGTTCACTCCAAATTGTCAAGGGCGGCCATTCCCCCATTCAGGCGTTTTATCCTGCGAAAAGACGCTGTTCTTTCCGCAAAATCATCCCTTTTGTATTATAGTCCCGAACCGGCCATTCTTCCTGGGAAAAATGATGTAATTCTTTTTTGCATTCATGATGCCGAATTCATGCCCCAGCTCTGGAGCGGCTTCGCGCCGGAAGACTGCATTCTTGTAATGCCACACCCCCTGGCAGAAAAATGCGCGCATCTTGATGGCTACAAAATTGAGAGTTTTGATATTCCCGAAGATCCCGAAGAGTATAAGGAGATTCCTGCCAGAGTTTATAATCGTTTTGGCAGACTTGACGGGGTATTTTTCATTCCTGCCTCGTATCCGGCGATCGATCGCGCAAAAGGCATCCATCATTTATCCCCGGAATTTGTTGAAAGTCTGGAAACGCTCAACCCAAACGCATGGATAGCGGTAATGCGCCGTTTTGCGGTCAGAGATGAAGGTCCAAGGAATTTTCTGGCAGCTTATTCAGCATGGATCGATAGTGTTGACAAAAATTTTGCCGGACCCGGGAGACGAATTTTCGCCATTGCCGATGACGGCAAAAAAATTTCTCCAGATGAGTTGGGTGATCTCGCTGTCCTTGAACTGATGTTTGGTCTTGAAGCGGCTTTCTGGAGCAGGACGCCACTATTTGAAGGTGACGGCCCGATACCGCAGTATTTTGCGGAGGCCAAATTTTTCCCGCTTGCCTTACCGGATAAAAAGCCTGAACTTCCGCAAATACAAGGACTTTTTCAAGGCATTTCATGGTGGTCGGTTTTTGCCGATACGGGGCTTGCGCCAAATTCTGACAAAGATAACAAAACAGGCAAAAACTTTGAATTCCAGCTTCCCGCAAGCTGTAAACTCATGGCCATGCTTCAGGGGGCCAAAAGATTGTTTCCATGGCTTTCTCCACTCGGTTTTTCCGATATACATTTTTATGAGCCATTGAACGCCCCCTTCGGAGTAGCCAGGGAATGTCGCCTTGAGTGTCGTTCCATGTTTTGGCTGCGGCATGAAAAAGTAATGACTCGTATGGTGGAAACAGTGCTTATGCCGAGGCTGATCTCCGCAAATGGCAGAAGACTGAATGAATATAAAACAACTGCAAAGGGAGTTTGTCTTCTTGGTGGATCGCCTGTCCACACACTCCCAATTCCCGATGTAATTGAAAGCACACATGAAGATATTGCTCCCGAATATTTTTATGATGCAGCGGGAATCGATAATTCAATGCGAATGGTCAAAAAGCTCTGGCTTGCTGACGTTTCTTCCCGCTCCTTTGGCGGCATTCTTCTTACAGGCAAAACTTCCATTGCATTGGGAGAAGAATGGGATTATTATGCTACCTTATTACAAATGTTCGACAGCCTGCTTCAGGCGGTCCTGATGGTGCTTGCAAATCCTCAAGCTCCAGACAAGTTTCTTGTTCAATGGAAATGTGCCGGCGTCGGCTATCTGAATTTTGACAGCAACTGGCTTTCGTCAACCGATGACCTGTATTTTTATCTCAAACCAGTTTGGCTTGCGGAAAATTTTATACGTTTTAACGCCCAGGTCGCCGATTCTGCTGGAAGAATATTTCTTGTGGCGTACAATATTGAATTTGACCGGGCCTGATTTTGCCCACCCTTTCCAGGAGTTTTGCAAAACTATGCCCAAATCGTGCAAAATTGTCGGTCTCCTCTGCTTTTTCGCTCTTTTCCTGCTTTGCGCGTGCGCATCAAACAAGGCAGGAATTGCTTCACCCGAATTGCCTCCCCGGCACTGGCTGGACGAAGCACCTGGTGTACCGGTGGAAAACAAAAGCAAACTGGAAGCAGCGGTACCAAACCTTTATAATCCAGAAAAAAAATTCGATTTTGAGGATTGCGTATTCCTGACTATCCAGCAATCTCCTACTCTCGTAAACAGCGCTGTCGAAATTGAAATCAAACGGCTTGCGGTTACGGACGCGGTGTGGAAGTATCTGCCAGAACCACGCATGACTTTGACAGTCTCCAACAACATCACCCGATACAACATGGGAGAAAAAAATACGCCGGGCGATTATGGACGCACCAAGCTAAGAGCAGGTTTTTATGCTCCCTTTCCCAATCCGGTTGCCACGCATTTCGAGCGCAAGGCCCAGCAAATAATGGTGAATCTCGCCATTTCCACCCATCGAAAAGCAGTGGGCGAGACAATCCTTAATATTGCAAAGGCCTATGTGCGGTTAAAGGCGCAGAGAGAAATTCTGACTGCTGAAAAGGCTCTGGTTCCGCTTGTAAAGGATCTGATAACATATTGGAAGCAGGTTGAAGCCATTGATGGGCGCCAGGGTGTCTCTCTTGACATGGCTCGCCAGGAACAACGAGAAGTTGAGCTTACCGTGGAAAAGACCAATATGCAGGAAATTATGGATCGCACGAAGCTCAAGGTGCTTGCCGGAGTGGAACCTCAACAGCGTCTGAATGTTGATACTGATAATGCCGATGAAATTCTGGCTGGATTCGATGGTAAAAACCTTCGCTGGGAAGACAGATGGCCTGCCACTGAAGACGATCTTCTGCTCAGATCCCAGATCAAGCTTTCAGACTACAATATTATGCTAGCATGGGCACAATATGTGCCGGCAATGAATATGTGGGTCAACAACTCCCCCCCGGAAGGCCAGTCCAATCCTCCGAACGGAGCGGAAGACACGTTTCTTCATCTGAGCTTTGATTTTCCGCTTATTGACTGGGGCCGGCGCTATCGCGGTGTACAGACAGCTAGAATGCAAAAAGCGCAGGCCTTCCACGACCTGGCCAGAAAACGCACAGAATATTCCAACAAATGGCTGGAAGCCGAACAGAAAGCTTCGCTTGCACAAACTGAGCTCAAGCTTTCCCAGACCCGTTATGACACTGCGGAAATGAAATATAAGGAAGCAAAGATTTCATTTGAGGAAGGCACAATAGAATACCCCGATCTTTATGAAATGGAATCGCAAATGCTGGAAGCCCGCATTGATCTTATCCAGGCCGAACTGGAATACAAACTGGCCCAACTGGACTGGATGTATGTTGCCAATGTGCTTCAGGAGCGTTTCCTGGGATTGCCAGCCAAGGAGTAATATGTAATGCCATGGATATTTCGCGCTTGCTCAATATGCGTCTGCGCAGCGTTCATTGCGTTTTCTGCCTGTGCTGCCAATGCGGCAACCATACTCACAGGCAAGGTAATGACTACCGTAACAAGACCGGTTGTAATGCCTTTCAATGCCGTAATTGAAGAAGTCCTCGTAAAACCGGGAGCCGAAGTTAATGTTGGTTCTCCGCTTGTGCGCTATCGCCTGCAGGATGAAGCTGAAAGGGTGCTGCAACGCGAAGTGACCATGGGTGCAGGCAATGAAAATCTGAAATCCCAGATACTTGAGCTTGAGCAAAGACTTGCAACAGCAACCGCGGAACGCAACAAGGCAAGGGGCCTTGTCGGGACAGGGCTCGGTTCCCGCCAGGCGCTTGCCAGACTGGAAGAAAATGTTACGGGTTATAAAAATCGCATAAATTTGCTGCACTCCAGCATACGCAAGAATGATGTCAATTTCGATGCCCGCCTGAAGGAACTTTCCTATTATTTCAACCAGCCTATCAGGGCTGGAGAAAAATTGCCCCGCACTCTTACCCTGGTCTCCCCGCTTGGAGGCTATGTGCTATATGTGGATCCGGCACTTAATCCCGGCGCCCTTTTTGGCGCTGGTGGCGCCCCCATACAGATTGGGCAATTGAACCCGGTGCTTATCCAGGTGCCGGTTTATGAAGCGGAAATCAACGATATCAAGGTTGGAGACGAAGCTGTTATTGAAATTCCATCGCTGAATAACCGCAAATTTACCGGACTTGTCAATGAAATTTCATGGCTTTCAACAGATATGAATGTAGCCAATCCTTCCTACTACAACGTTGAACTTACTGTGCCCAATCCTGATTTGATTCTCAAACCCGGTTTCAAGGCAGTAGTGCGTTTTGAGGCTAGCGGCAAAAAAGCCAGATGAAACTCAAAAGCATTCCGGCAAAACTGGGCTATATTGTTGGCGCCCAGTGGACACGAGATCTTGCATGGACGGCTTTTACCATACTTTTGGCCAGGAAAAACCCGGATGCGCTCGGGCAAATTGTCCTGGCCCTTACTTTTGGTTATCTGGTAAAAACCGCAGCCGATGTAGGGCTGAACGATTTTCTGCTTTCTTCTTTCGCAAGGCGAGAGGGCAAGCCAAGAGCGCTTTTGGGGGAAGTTACCTGGCTCAAGTTGGGAGTGCTTCTTCTTGCTCTGGTCATTGTCTGGTTTGTCTGCACATGGCAAGACTATTCGCTTGATTTGCATCTTGTTGTGCTGTGCATTTCCGCTGGATTGGGCCTTGATGCCGTTTGCGATTCCTTTTTTGCGCTTTGCCAGGCCCGGGGTCGCCAGGATGTGGAAATGCGCATTCGCATTCCATCAGCTCTTTGTGGCCTGGGCTACGGCATTATCTGCGTTATTCTGGATGCATTGCCAGTTGCTATTGCTCTTTTCAAGCCCATTGAAGCCATAATCTGTATTTCCTTTGCGCTCTCCGCTCTGGGAAGGAATCCGCTTGCCAAAATTGGCATCGAGGGGATGCGCGACCTTGCCCGTCAGATGAAAGCTGGCCTTGTCTTTACCGGCATGGCAGTCTGCGCAATGTTTTACAACAAGGTCAATGTCATCTTTCTCAAAAAATATGGAGGCAATGCGGAAGTTGCGGGCTTTGGAGTAGCCTGGGAGACTGTTGAAGGGTTGTCTGTGCTTGTTTCAAGCGCGTTGCTTGGCAAGGTAATTTTTCCCATGCTGGCCAGGCTCTGGCAGGAAAACAAAAAAGCCTTCCGCAAGCTTGCCGGCCAGACGGCAAGGACTTTATGGGCAGCCAGCCTGCCGCTTATTTTTCTTATATGTGTTGAAAGCGACAGATTTTTACCATTTATATATGGCGATGGTTTTCAGGACGCAGTAACAGCCCAGCAACTCCTTACTCCATGCCTTGCGACTGCATTCCTCCACAATCTTGCCGCATACGCCATGATTGGGATGCAGAGACAAAAATTGCTTTTCATTTTTTATCTTTCTGGCTTGCTTATCAATCTCGTATGCTGTTTCACGCTGATTCCCAAAATGCCGCTGGAAGGAGCAGCCCTGTCTCTTACCATTACAAAAGTCTGGGTTGCAATTTGCACAGTTGGCTTTTTCCAGTGGCATGCGCATCCCATGAGCGCAAGGCAATGGGCATTAATGCTTGCGGTATGCGCATGCTCCGTAATCCTTTGGGCATTCCTGGGCAAATTTATGCCAAGGGAAGGCGCGGAGCTTGCCGGGCTTTTACCGTTGCTTGCACTGCTCTGGTATTGGCGCCCTCCGCCTCCCTTTGAAAAAAAATCATCCGAGACTACTGTTGCCGGCTGAATTTCGCACGTAACTGGCCGCAGGCGGCCGCGATATCTGCACCTTTGCTCTTGCGCCTGATAGCCGTAATATTGTGATTCCAAAGTATCTTTTCAAATGCCAGAACCGCCTCTTCAGAAGGAGCATTGAAAACCGAACCGGGAGAGGAATTATACACAATAAGGTTAAGTTTACCCTTTACCTTTCCCATCAGGGCTGCAAGCTTTTTGGCGTGGCGGGGGGAATCATTAATTCCCCCCAGCAGCAGATATTCAAACGTTATACGTTCACGTGTCTTTAGCGGATAGGACGCAAGGGCATCAAGCATCTTGTCAAGCGGCCATTTTGCAGCAATCGGCATAATCTCGGAACGCAGATCCTGGTCTGGGGCATGGAGGCTGACTGCCAAAAATGCAAGCCCGCTCTCACCCAATCGCTCAAGGCCGTTTTTCAGGCCGCATGTCGAAACAGTTATGCGGCGCGGGGAAAAATTCAGCCCTTTGTCATGATTTAATACCTGTAAAGCCGGGAGTACATTGTCCAGATTTGCAAGTGGTTCGCCCATGCCCATAAAAACAAGATTGCGCAGAATTGGCCAATCCAGTCTTCTGTCATCCAAATAATCACGCGCCACCAAAACCTGGCCCAAAATTTCCCCCATTGTCATGTTGCGAATCAAACCCATTTGACCAGTCGCGCAAAATGCGCAGCCCATCGCGCAACCAACCTGGCATGAAAGACATTGGCTTATGCGCGTTTTACCATCGCGGCCTTCGGAGGGAATTATCACGGTTTCGACATGTTCGCCATCAGCAAGCCGGAGTAAAAACTTGGTTGTACCGTCTGACGATTTCTGAATTCTTTCAATTTCTGGCCAGACAATAACAGCTCTTTCAGCAAGTTCGGCGCGACAAACTTTTGAGATATTGCTCATCTGTTCGAAATCACGCGCCATTCTCTGCCAAATCCACTGCCAGACCTGCATGGCCCTGAAAGGAGGCTCTCCAAGCTCTTTCACGAATTTTTCAAGACCAGGATAATCGTATTCCAGCAAATTGACTTTGGGACAGGAAGAATCTTTCTCATTTTCTTTTATCATGCCGGTGTTATGCCCATACGCCAAACTCTTGTCAAACAGGACTTTACAACTATATATAATTTAGTTATAAGAATTTTTCCACAACTATATCACAATAACTTGATATGCAGATATTAACCAAACCAGAAGAACTGGCCTCGTTATGTCGCGGCTGGCATAAGGCTGGCGATGATATAGCCCTTACTCCAACCATGGGCTATTATCATGCAGGCCATGAGGATTTGATCAGGCACGGCAGAAAACTGGCAAAACGGATTGTTGTCAGTCTCTTTGTCAATCCGACCCAATTTGGTCCCCACGAGGATCTTGCTGCCTATCCCAGAGACATTGAAAGTGACTGCGCAAAAGCCAGGGGTATTGGAGCAGATGCTATTTTTATTCCCGAGCCATCGGCCATGTATGCCCCTGATCACGCTACCTGGGTTGAAGTCCCTGCGCTTGCTTCCGGATTGTGCGGAAAGAGCCGCCCTATCCATTTCAGGGGTGTTTGCACGGTCGTTTTGAAACTTATGCTGCTTACCGGTGCAGATTACGCTGTATTTGGCCAAAAAGACTGGCAACAGCAGGCTATAATCCGGCGCATGGTGCGTGATCTCAACGTTCCATGCACAATTGTAACCATACCAACAGTGCGTGAGGACGACGGTCTGGCTATGTCTTCCCGGAATGTTTATCTGAAACCGAAAGAACGCAAGGCAGCCCCCCATATTCGGAAGGGGCTTCTTCTGGCCCGTGAAATAGTGGCCAGCGGTGAACAATCCCCTGGCAAGGTAATTGATGCTGTGCTTGATTACTGGAAAACAAACTTGCCCAATGGAGAAGTGGATTATATCGAGATAGTTGATCCAGAGTCACTTGAACCATTGGCCGATTTGTCCGGCGCTGCCCTGATGGCCTGCGCTGTAAAACTTGGCAAGGCACGTCTGATTGATAATATTGAATTTAAGTAGGCCTGAAAAAACCACAGTACAAACATATTCTCAACATGAGTATATTTTACAATTTCATAAAACATGGACAATATAGCGTTATTCCTGGTTTTATAAATCATGGAATTAAGGGGAACATTCGATGCATAGCAAGGGAAAATATTTTTTTACAAGCGAATCAGTAACAGAAGGGCATCCCGACAAGGTCGCGGACCAGATTTCGGACGCGGTTCTTGATACCCTCCTTGAGCAGGATCCTGACGCCCATGTTGCCTGTGAAGCCATGGTTACCACCGGTATGGCTGTAATCGCCGGCGAAATAACCACCAAGGGTTATGCGGATTTGCCAAGGGTAGTTCGGGAAACCATTAAAAATATTGGCTATAGCAGCAGTGAAATGGGTTTTGACTGGCAAACATGCTCGGTAATTTCTTCAATAGATCACCAGTCCCCCGATATCGCGCAGGGTGTTTTGCGCGAAAAAGCGGAAGATCAGGGCGCAGGCGACCAGGGCATGATGTTTGGCTATGCCTGCAATGAAACTCCTACCCTTATGCCAGCCCCGATTTACTGGGCGCATCTTTTGTCCCAGCAGCTTGCAAAAGTCCGCAAGGATGGCACGGTCGACATTTTCCGGCCTGATGGAAAGACCCAGGTATCCTTTGAATACCAGGACGGAAAACCCGTAAGAATTAATAACCTGGTTGTCTCTACCCAGCATGCTCCCCATGCATCCCATGCGGATGTTATTGAGGCTGTCAAATCGCAGGTAATACGCCCTGTGCTGGAAAATAGTGGTTATTTTGAAGAAAAGGACTGCGAGATATTTATCAATACCACTGGCCGTTTTGTTGTTGGTGGCCCAATGGGAGACTGCGGCCTTACCGGGCGCAAGATTATTCAGGATACCTATGGTGGCAGCGGCCACCACGGCGGTGGCGCTTTTTCGGGCAAGGATCCATCGAAAGTGGACAGATCCGGAGCATATATGGGGCGTTATATTGCAAAAAATGTTGTTGCCGCCGGTCTGGCTCCCGAATGTGAAGTGCAGATTGCATACTGCATCGGCGTTGCGGACCCTGTAAGCGTACTGGTTTCATCACGTGGCAGTGGAGATATTCCCGATGAAATCCTCACAAAAGCCGTAAGAGAAGTCTTTGACCTCAGGCCATTTTTCATAACCAAACGCCTTGATTTAAAACGGCCCATCTATAGCAAAACCTCCTGCTATGGCCATTTTGGCAGGGAACTTCCTGAATTTACATGGGAAAAGACTGATGCTGTAAAAGATTTGCAGACTGCCGCAAAAGTATAGCGGCCAGTGACAAGTATGGGTTAATATTGCAAAAAATCATATAACCAACCATAAAAAGGCGGAAATTTTCATAAACTTCCGCCTTTTTTATGGCAAACAAGATGCAGCCGATCTGCCCAATAATCTCTGATCCTATTTGTTTGCCTGCCTCTTCAAAGACTTCATTGCCTCTTCAAGACTTTGCGCTCCAGGAGTAGCGGTGGCCCCCAAAATGCTTCCCAAGTCCCCCCTATATGCCTGAATGCCAACTTCAGCCATGCTAAAGGACTTTCGCGCCCAGATTACGAGATTGCCAGGTTGCTCCACAAAGTCTTCGATGGCTTCCCGCAATTTTTCATTCTGCGAAGAATGTTGGGAGCAAAAATGACCGGCCGCAATTTTCAATGCGAACATGGCAGCCTGGGCATTGGGAGCAATGCCCGACGCAAGCCGGGCCACTAATCCTCTATCAGCATAGTCCAGTCTGAATCCAGAAATTTTGGTCGCCATCATTGTCAATGCACTGGTAGGCGTCGAAGGTGTTGAAAATTCATAAGCCAGCACTCCAAGACCCGGGGATCTGAAAGCCCCCTTGTGATTCAACAGGGAATTTTCGCCCTCTTCAACAGCAAGATCCGCATTAAGATCAAACTTGTCCAATCCAGCCACATTCAGACCTGTTTCTTCTTCCAGCACACGGATTGGCATTGTCAATCCTGCCAGGGATATGTTCCAGGATGCGGGATTATTGGAAAACCAGTCGATTATTGCGGACTTTAGCCCATAATCTTCTATTTGGAGATTATTTATGATGCTTCGGGAAACAATTGGCTTTCCCTTCATGATCTGGCGGAAGATGTCCCAGGAATCGACAGGGTGAAAACCTTCGATATCATTTTTCAGCGCCACCATAAGCGGCATTTCCGGCAATGTGACAGTATCAAGATCAATTTTTTCAATGCTGAAAATATTCTTGCGCGTTTGTTCTTCAAGTGTCAGATTTGTAATGGAAATATTTTTGGCAACCTGGCCGCGCCAATCCGAAATTCGCAATGCGCCAAGCTTATGTGTTACAATATGGTTATTGTTTATTAAAGCAACATTGCCGCCAATGCCTTTCAACAGAAAATCATCCACTCCAAGACCATAAATTATATCCAGACTGTCTAGTGGCAGATTATCCAGGATTGACCCCAGCACATTGGCCTGAAGCATGATATTCTTGCCGGAAATTTCTTCTGCTGCGCTCTCAACCTGAACCATGTCGCGCGCAAGGCTTAATGAAACATCTTTGCCAAAAAAATCGCTTAACACAGTTTCAAAACCGTATTCTTCCGATACCACGTTTCGTATCGGGCCAAGCAGGAAAAGAAAACGCCAGGGCATTGTGCCCTGGACTTCCCCAATACGGCAAACCATATGGATTTTTCCTGGCTTGCCGTCTTCCACCACGCCTTTCAGAATTGTTTTTTCAATGGTCAGGGTGCGGCTTAAGGGCTCAAAATTGATCTTGCCGATTTCGGGCGTGGAAAAGTTTGCCCTTCCCGGCTGATTCAATACAGCCGGCAGTTGTTCCAGATTTTGCCTTACAGCATTTTCAACAAGGGGGGGCACAGCAAAATATGCGGCTCCGCAACCCACAATAAGCAGAACAAACAAGCAAAGAAAAAATTTTTTCACGTAATCTACCTTTTTGAAACCGCATTCAATATTCAATATTGATAGCTTAATGCTGGCTCTCCTACCATTTTGTTATACCCTCGATAAGCTTCTGGCACAATTCATCCGCGCAGCCCAGAACAAGACCGATTTCCTGTTGATTAATTTCATTGTAGTGTATTCCGCAAGTTACGCACACCTTGCAATTCAAAGCCTGGGCCAAACTTTCCGCCATTTCCCTGGCAAGCGGGCCTTCCCTGTGCCCGGGGAGCACAATCAGCAATGCGCCCGAACCAGGACTGGCAAGCGCAACCGCGCCGATATGCGGCTCGCCGCCATAAAGCATGACCTGCAAATCTTCACCCTGCCAGAATGCATCCAGCTCCAGACGAATGCGACCATGGGTAAGAATCAATTTGCGAATGGAAATTTGTGAAGTTTGACACATGAAACTGGCACCTTGTTCTTTCATTTCTTCTCCCTTGTATCTGATGATTTATTTATCTTAACGGCAATTTGCCTTTTATCTTAACTCTTTTGTCGGAATGCGGATAATACATGGTTTATTTGGGGCTCAGAAGCATTGATTTACAGGGTGGAAACCGATTTAATATTTGCCCAAATTGTGGAATAATACAATTTGGGAGTATGTCAAAAAATTTATTTAAATTTTTACCATTTTTTGCTTGCTTTGTGAAATAAAGCGCATTAGCTTTTTCAGAACACATTAAATTCTGGTTAACGTTTTTCTTGCACCAGATTCCAGGATCATAAAACTGTTTGAGCGCTCAATCAATTTCTTCAAAAATATTAAAATGGAGAGGTGCCGGATGCGTGATATTTCGGCTCAAGAAATTACCAATGTGGTAGAGAAGCTTTGTGTGGAGGCTTGCAGCCAGTTGCCGCAGCAAATGGCCAATGCATTGAAACAGGCCGAAAAAGATGAACCTTCGCCGGTTGGCAGGGACATTCTGGCCCAGCTTGTCAAAAATGCGGACATAGCGGCCAATGAGGACGTGCCAATTTGTCAGGACACTGGGCTGGCTGTGGTTTTTGCAGATATTGGCCAGGATGTGCACATTGTTGGTGGTGATTTCACGGAAGCTGTGAACAAGGGCGTTCACAATGGCTATGTCAATGGGTATCTTCGCAAATCGTCCGTGGCCGAACCCCTTTTCGAGCGCAAAAATACTGGCGACAATACTCCTGCCATTATACATATCCGCATAGTTCCTGGAGACAAAATTAATATCAGGCTCGCTCCCAAGGGCGCTGGTTCCGAAAACAAGAGCAGATTGACAATGCTTGTTCCGGCGGACGGCGTTGAGGGAGTGCGCAAGGCCATCCTGGACGCGGTTGTTGCCGCAGGTCCGAATTCCTGTCCGCCTATGGTTGTTGGCGTTGGTATTGGCGGAAATATGGAAATGGCCTGCCTGCTTGCCAAACGGGCGGCGGCCAGGGATGTGGGAACCCAAAATCCGGATCAGCGTTATGCCGCTTTTGAAAAAGACCTGCTGGATATGATCAACAAGACCGGTATCGGTCCCCAGGGCCTGGGCGGGGTCACCACCGCGGTTGCGGTAAATGTGGAATGGGCCCCCACTCATATCGCTTCCCTGCCTGTGGCTGTAAATATCAATTGCCATGCTGCAAGACACGCAGAGGCAACAATATAAGTTAAGCTGGCACAAAAACAGGAGTATAATATGTCCCAGGCAAAACATATCCGGGCGCCATTTGATGAAGAGACGGCCAAAAGCCTTAAGGCCGGCGACAGGGTTCTGATTTCAGGCACAATTCTGGCTGCCCGGGACGCCGCCCACAAAAAGATGGTCGAAACGCTTGACAAGGGTGAAGAACTCCCTGTGGACCTGGAAGGCCAGGTTGTCTATTATGTAGGACCGTCTCCGGCAAAACCGGGCCATGTAATCGGTTCGGCAGGGCCAACCACTTCTGGCCGTATGGACGCCTATGCGCAACGCCTCATGGCCTGTGGCCTGAAAGGCATGATTGGCAAAGGCTATCGCAAAAAAGAAGTTGTGGATGCCATGGAAAAATATGGCGTTCCATACATGGCCGCAGTGGGCGGAGCCGGCGCGCTGATTGCCAGAACCATCAAGAAATACACAGTCCTCGCATGGCCCGAATTGGGGCCCGAAGCTCTGGCCGAAATGGAAGTGGAGGATTTCCCCGCGGTTGTCGTTATTGATTGTGAAGGCAACGACTATTACGAGGCGGGCCAAAAACCTTATCGCAAGATATAAGGAGAAAATATGTCACAGATAACGCCATTAACCGAAGTCCAGGCTGCCCGCTCTCCCCGGGATTTGCGTTCGCGTCTGGATTTCTGGCAGGCCCTCTCGGGCGCGTGTCTTGCCCTCTTTGTATGCTTTCATCTGATTTTTGAAGGTAGCGTGGTCATCAGTCCCGCGATAACGGACTGGATCGGTTGGGCCATGGAAGTAACTTATGTTGCCCAGATTGCGGCGCCTGTCGTGCTTTTGCTCATCATTTTCCATTTCTGGATCGCCGCGCGCAAAATGCCTTTCCTGGCTGGGGAAATGCAAATTTTTATCAATCACAGCAAGGCATTGAATGATGTCGATACCTGGCTGTGGATCGTGCAGGTGCTTACCGCCGTAGTAATTTTGGCCGGCGCGTTTTTCCATGTCTATACGGTGATGACCGATCTTCCTATCGAGGTAATCAAAAGCGCCCAGCGCCTGCACATGGGCTGGTGGCTATTTTATGTCTTCTTTCTGCCCTGCACAATTTTGCATACGGGCATTGGAATTTATCGTATTGCTGTAAAATACGGTTTTCTTTCAAAGGAAAAACGTTATTTCTGGCGCGGGGTCATCTGGTCGGGAATGGGCTGCTATCTGGTTCTGGGAACCTGCGCCCTGATTCGCGTATGGTTTATCGGTAATTAAGGAGGTCATGATGCAAGTCCATTACTGTGATGTTCTTTGCATGGGCGCCGGGCTTGCCGGTGAACGCGTTGCAGTGGAAGCGGCAGAAGCCGGATACAAGGTCATTTGCCTTTCAATCGTTCCCCCGCGCCGCTCACATTCATCAGCCGCCCAGGGCGGCATGCAGGCCGCACTCGGCAACTCGATCATGGGTGACGGCGATTCCCCGGAAATTCATTTCAATGATACGGTAAAGGGCTCGGACTGGGGCTGCGATCAGGAAGTAGCCCGGATTTTTGCCAACACTGCGCCAATTGCCATGCGCGAAATGGCCTATATGGGCGTTCCCTGGAACCGGGTTGTGCCGGGCGAACATACCTACTACAAGGGTGGCAAGCCCTTCCAGGCCACTGAAAAAACGGAAAATGAAGGCCTCATCCATTCCCGCGCCTTTGGCGGCACCGCAAAATGGCGCACCTGCTACACTTCCGACGGCACGGGCCACGCGGTGCTTTTCACTCTTGATAACCGTATGCTGCAGCTTGGCGTGGAAGTTCATGACCGTATGCAGGCCGAAGCCTTGATTCACGACGGCGACCGGTGCCTGGGCGTAATTGCCCGCAACCTGCGCACAGGTGAGCTTGAAGCATACGTAGCATCCGCCACGGTTATCGCCACAGGTGGTTTTGGCAGAATTTACCGCGCAACAACCAATGCTGTCATTTGCGATGGCGGAGGCCAGATTACCGCGCTGGATACAGGAATAGTCCCTCTTGGCAATATGGAAGCAGTCCAGTTCCATCCCACAGGAACGGTTCCCACCGACATTCTGGTAACAGAAGGCTGCCGCGGCGACGGTGGCACCTTGCTGGATGTCAATGAATATCGCTTCATGCCAGATTACGAGCCGGAAAAAGCGGAACTCGCAAGCCGCGATGTGGTTTCGCGCCGCATGACCGAACACATGCGCAAGGGTCTTGGGGTGAAGAGCCCATACGGAGATCATCTCTGGCTTGATATCCGTCATCTCGGCGAAAAGCACATAACCACCAATCTGCGTGAAGTTTATGATATATGCACGCACTTCCTGGGCGTTAATCCGATTCATCAGCTTATTCCTGTGCGCCCGACCCAACATTATAGCATGGGCGGTGTGCGGGTAAACAAGGATGGCCACGCCTATGGGCTAAAAGGTCTTTTCGCGGCTGGAGAAGCAGCCTGCTGGGATATGCATGGTTTCAATCGCCTTGGCGGAAACTCACTTGCGGAAACTGTTGTCGCTGGCCGGGTGGTCGGCAAAAAAGTTGTGGAATTCCTTGAGGGAGATTCCATGACTGTCAAGACCGATGCCATTAATGACGCCGCCAAAAAGGTTGAGGAAAAAATTTACAAGCTCAAAAGAGGCACGGGAGACGATGCCTATACATTGCGCAATGCGATGCAGGACGTCATGATGGAATATGTCGGCATTTTCCGCAATGGCAAGGATTTGCAGACAGGCGTGGACAAGTTGCAGGAAATTCTTGAGCGTACGGAAAACATGCGGCTTGTCGGCAGGGGCATCAAGGGACAGGATGCCGAACTGGCCATGGCATTGCGTGTGCCCGGCATGGTCAGGCTGGCTCTTTGCGTGGCTTACGGCGCGCTCAACCGTACGGAAAGCCGTGGAGCGCATGCCCGCGAGGATTACCCCGAACGCAATGACAAGGACTGGCTTGTGCGCACTCTTGCAACCTGGAATGAAGGCGCAACCTTGCCCAATCTCTCATACGAAAAGGCCACTCCTTTCTATATCTTGCCTCCTGGCGACCGCGGCTATGGCGGCGGCAAAATTATTCCCGGCGATGAAAATGCCGCAGAGCATGTGCCCTTTGATGAAAATAAAAAATAATCGGAGTGATATATGGGACGCAAACTGACATTTGAAATATTCCGCTATAACCCGGCGGATCCGAAATCAAAGCCGCATATGCAGTCGTATGAGCTTGAAGAGACGCCAAGCATGACACTTTTCATTGCCCTGAACAAGATTCGCGAGGAACAGGACCCCACCCTGCAGTTTGATTTTTGTTGCCGTGCAGGTATTTGCGGTTCCTGCGGCATGGTCATCAACGGCAAACCTGGCCTGGCATGCCATACCCAGACAGCCGATTTGCCGGACAAGATCACTCTCCACCCGCTTCCGGTATTCAAGCTTATCGGGGATCTTTCGGTGGACACGGGCACATGGTTCCGCAATACTGGCAAAAAGATAGAATCCTGGATTCATACAAACAAAAAATTTGATGAAAACGCCCAGGAAGAACGCATGGACAACGCCCTTGCGAACCAGATTTTCGAACTTGACCGCTGCGTGGAATGCGGCTGCTGCGTGGCGGCTTGCGGCACTGCGCGCATGCGCGAAGATTTTATGGGCGCTACAGCCATAAACCGTCTGGCCCGTTTTTATATTGATCCGCGCGATAACCGCACTCCCGCCGATTTTTATGAAGTCATCGGCGACGATCAGGGTGTTTTCGGCTGCATGGGCCTGCTGGCCTGCGACAACGTCTGTCCCAAACAAATTCCCCTGCAGGATCAATTGGGCATCATGCGCAGAATGGCCACACTGGAATCGGTCAAGGCCATCATTCCGGAATTTCTGCGCAAGAAGCTTATGGGCTGCAAAAGCGTGAAGCCATAACCGGAGCGTTACATGGAAGCCTTGCTTACCAAGCTCTTTATCACGCACGGCGCTGTCCAGGCCACGCTGGTTCTTGCCCTTACGATCTGCTTTGGCATTTTGCTTGGGCGAATCAAAATAATGAGCGTCAGCTTCGGCATTGGCGGTATCCTTTTCAGCGGCATTATCCTTGGCCATTTCGGGATGTCGCTTGACCCGAGGGTGCTTGTTTTCGCGCGTGAATTCGGCTTGATTCTATTCGTCTATGCCATTGGCATATCAGTTGGGCCAACATTCCTCGAATCCTTGAGGGACCAGGGTTTGAAGCTCAATCTGATGAGCATGTACATAGTCTTTACCGGCGCCGCGATTGCATTATGCTGCTATTTTATCTTTAGCCTTACAATACCGCAGACAGCCGGAATATTTTGTGGGTCTGTCACAAATACTCCCGCGCTTGGCTCAGCGAATGAGGCCTGGAGTCTGGTTGCCGGTTCGCAGGACGCGGTTTCGCAGGGCCTGCAGACAATTGGCCAGGCATACGCAGTTTGCTATCCTTTCGGCATCTTCGGCATAATCCTGACCATGATGATCCTTAAAGGCATGTTCCACATTGATGTTCAGGCCGAACTGGCCAGGGAAGAAGCAAAACACCACGAGGCAATATTCACCAGACCCGAATTGACCGCGGGAACGCAGCGCATGGAGATTATTGTGAGCAATTCCAGAGTCTCGGGTAAGGCGCTTGCCGGCATTTTGCCTTCCAGTGCCACGGTCATCAGCATTATACGCAATGGAGAGGAAATCAAATATAACGGCCAATGGAAACTGCGTCTTGAGGATCTGGTTGTGGCCGAAAGCGCTGACCCCAAAAAGCTTGACGAACTGGCCAAAAAACTTGGCAATAACAGGAGCTCCCTCGCGCATCCCCAGATGTTGTCCATTTTCGCCGGTATTTTTGTTGGCGTTTTCCTGGGAAGCATACCGGTTTTCGTTCCTGGGCTTCCTACAGGCATTAAGCTGGGCGTTGCTGGCGGCACATTGCTGGTTGCCATCTTCCTTGGCCGCGCGCAGCGTTTTTGCGGTATGTCATTTTACATGACAAACAGCTCAAACCAGATTATGCGCGAGATCGGCATCCTGCTCTTTCTGGCCTGTGTTGGTCTTCATGCCGGAACAGGCTTTGTCGAAACGGTGGTAAATGGGCCAGGCCTTGCCTGGATGGGCATGGGAGCTTTTGTCACCTTCGTGCCCCTGTGTTCCGCGGCCCTGATCTGCCGCGCCTGCTGGAACATCAATTTCCCGGCAATCTGCGGCATGCTCAGCGGCTGTTCGACACAGCCGGCCGCTCTGGCCTTTGCCATGCAATACTATGGCGGCAGAATTCCGGCCCAGGCTTACTCAACTGTTTATCCCCTGACCATGATCCTGCGTATCCTGGTCGGTCAACTGCTGGTGCTTATCCTTGCAGGGATGGCCTAGCCAATAAATTTTGCCTGCAACATTCAATTCATGGAGGATTGGAAAATGGCATTGTACACCAAGCAAGAAGCTCTCGATTATCATCATTTTCCCCGGCCCGGCAAAGTCGAGGTACTGCCCACCAAGCCCTGCAATACCCAGAAAGATCTTTCCATGGCCTATTCACCCGGCGTGGCCGAAGCCTGCATGGCAATTCATGCGGACGAAGCTCTCGTTTCCACATACACGGGCCGCGCCAACCTTGTAGCAGTCATTTCCAATGGCACCGCAGTGCTTGGCCTTGGCAATATCGGCCCCAAAGCCGGCAAGCCGGTCATGGAAGGCAAGGGCGTTTTATTTAAAATGTTTGCCGATATCGATGTCTTTGATATTGAACTTGCCGAAACCGATCCCGACAAGATTATCGAGACCGTCAAACGCCTTGAGCCCACATTTGGCGGCATCAATCTTGAAGACATCAAGGCGCCGGAATGTTTCAAAATTGAACAGACCCTTAAAAAAGAGATGAACATTCCGGTTTTCCATGACGACCAGCATGGCACAGCCGTTATCACTGGCGCCGGCTTCCTCAATGCCTGCGAAATAGCCAACCGCAAACCTGGCGACTGCAAGGTTGTAGTTTCCGGCGCCGGCGCAGCCGGCATCGCCTGCGCGGACTTTTATGTTGCGCTTGGCGTCAAGCGTGAAAACGTCTTCATGTTCGATTCCAAAGGCCTGATCTGCAAGGAACGCAAAGACCTCAACGAATACAAGGCCAAATATGCCCAGCCGAAAAAATGCACACTTGCAGAAGCCATGAAGGGCGCCGATATGTTCCTGGGCCTCTCAACAAAGGGACTTGTTTCGCAGGAAATGGTCAAATCCATGGCTCCGCATCCGGTCATTTTCGCATGCGCCAACCCCGACCCGGAAATCACCTTTGAGGAAGCCAAGGCTGCCGTGCCGGATTGCATTATGGGCACAGGACGCACAGACTATCCCAACCAGGTCAACAATGTTTCCGGCTTCCCCTTCCTCTTCCGTGGCGCGCTTGATGTGGGCGCGACGGAAATCAACGAGGAAATGAAGATTGCGGCTGCCAAATCACTGGCCGCGCTTGCCAAGGAGCCTTGCCCGGAATCCGTATCAGAAGCCTACGGCGGCAAAAAGTTCACCTTTGGCCCGGATTATATCCTGCCCAAACCTTTTGATCCCCGTATAATAGAATGGGAAACTCCCGCTGTCGCCAGGGCCGCAATGGATTCCGGCGTTGCCCGCAGCCCAATTCAGGATCTCGCCGCCTACCGCCTCGGCCTGATTGAAAGGGTCAAAAAAGCCCACGCCCGCGCCGCCGCGCTCTATGAGAGCTATGTGCATGAATAAGGCGGATTCGAGGAAATATTGAAAGTTTGACATCGGATTTTAATTTATAATATTTATGGCGATTGTATGGTTTAAAACATACATCGCCTTTTGTTTTAAATAATAAAATTACAGCCTTCTGCCACCTGATTTTCAAAACGCTGTCGCCTCTTTCCGTAAGCGGCGCTGAAAACGCGTTTGCGTTGGCAAGCAACGCCTGCCATGCGCAAATGGGCAGCAACGCAAAAACACATTTTTTGAAGAATAATCTTTTGTTTATGTTAAAAAACAGAAGTAAACCACCTTTTGATTCCACCCGTCATATTAAAAATATTTGTTCATCAATAACAAACACCATACCAGAGATAGGCAGTCATGTTAGATGAGAATTATTCGTACGATCCGAAAAAAAGGATCTGGAAAAAGAAAAATGGAACTGATTTTATATACAGAGATGGTTCGGAAACAGTCCTGATGGATATCTTGAAAAACGTCAGGGACAAGAGTGTTTTTTCACATGAACTCAATCAGTTTCAAAAAGATTGGGCAACAACGTATCATTTGTCTGGTGCCAGATCCAACCTGGTGCGCCCGTTCGAAAAACACCTGCTTTCTGACAAGACAGTCCTGGAATTGGGTTGTGGCTGTGGAGCCATAACCAGATATCTGGGTGAAGTAGCCAAAATTGTCTTTGCGGTTGAAGGGTCGGAAGAAAGAGGATGTGTTTCCGCCGAACGGTGCGCAGATCTTGATAATGTAAATGTCATTATAGAAAAAATACAGGATTTGCCTGAAACCATCGGCAAATTCGACGTGGTAACATTAATCGGCGTTCTGGAGTATTCGGGTAATTACGGATTGTCTCCTGTTCAAATGCTTGAGCATGCGAGAAAGTTTCTTGTTGAAAACGGTGTATTAATTCTGGCGATCGAAAACAGGCTTGGCCTAAAATATTTTTCTGGCGTTCCAGAGGATCATCTGGCAATTCCATGGGCCGGCATAACTGGCGGATATAAAAAAAATGGAGTTTCAACCTGGAGCAGAAAAGAATTAATCGCCTTTCTTGTTGAAGCAGGCTTCAAAAGTTGTAAACAATTTGTGCCAATTCCAGATTACAAATTGCCATATACAATAATTACTTCTTCTGGTCTGGATGCATCTCAAGACAAGCTTGTACTTGAGCCGATTTTAGCTAGTTCTCAAAGACGCTATGAAAATCCTGCCTTGTTCAATTTGAAAGCTGCATGGAAAAGTGTAATAGATGCGGGATTGCTGGCTGATTTGGCCGATTCTTTGTGTTTTGTGGCGTATGCTTCTGAAAATGCTTTTCCAGCGCACGAAAAAGGCCTGCTTGTGCAACATTATGGGAACGGCGCCCATGCGGACAAACATTTTGCAAAGGTGTTGAGCATTGTGGAAGATAATGGAAATTTGTTTGTCACAAGAAAAAAACTCTTTCCTGATTTCCATTTTAATCATGGCGATTACAAGCAGGTAATCGAAGATGAGCCATATTATTATGGCTCCAGGGTTGAGGACAACGCACGCCATTGCGTTATGTGCAAAAATTGGACGCTTTCTGATTTTGCTGAAACTTTTAGCCCATGGATTTATTTTATTCTTGAACATAAATCCCATGACGATTTTCTTCCTGGAAAATTCCTGGATCTTGCACCATTTAACCTTATTGTAAGTCCTGCTGGAAAAACGCATCCGTTCGACCTTGAATGGCAAAAAACAAAGCCTGTTCCATATCAGTATATTCTTGTAAGAGGTCTGATAAATACTTTTCACAGAATTCAGCCAGTATCCATGCCCAAAGTTGGTACAAGTCTCCAATACAAAGAACTTATTAAAGGAATATTCTCATATTTTTCATTGGAGTATGATGAAAATCATATAGAGAAAATTTGGGATAGCGAGAATTTTGCTCATATACTGGAACTGCCTTGTTTATCATGGGAAGCTGCCACAAAACATGCCATGCGTGTGGAAATAAATGATGTAAGCTCCTTGCTGGCACTCGTTGATTGTTGCGCATCACTTGATGTTCAGCCTGCCCACCTTTATGATTACATTATCAGTCTCCAAAAAAATATTGTTTCCATGCAGACACAGTTAAAAAATATGGCCAAATTTGTTGATAATTTAAAAAAACGTCGTTGAAATAATTATGAAAAGTCCCACAATCCAGCTTCTGATATACGAGAATGGCGGCAATATTTTTACCTGCATCTCATCTATTAATGAATGCGCAACAAATATGGCTCTCCATCTTTATTGCCTTTTCAGAGATGCTGGCAGAGAAGATGAATTGCAGGAAAAGTGCAAAAGAATGCTGAATGAGGGCAAAATAACCTCTTTTAGCTTAATCAAGGGCGACCCTGAAACAACGTTTGAGAAAGTTGCAAATAAGCTTTTTTCCGTGCCCAATTCCGATGAAAATACAGACAATCTGCTTTTTTTTCTTTCCTCGACAATTCATCTTACACCAAATGTAATTAAAACCCTTGGTGAAAATCTGGTAAAGAATCAGTGCGTTGTTGGTTTGAACCCCCTTCTGCTTGCCGGCTGGAATGAAAACGTCAAAAACAGAGCGGCCCATCTGGGCATTGTTTGCGATTGTCAGCAATATATCCACTATCTTTATGAAGGATTGCCAATTGAACATCCTCTTGCAACCAGGAAAAGATTTTTTCAAATCGCTCATCCTGGATCTGTAATTTTAAGACAGTCAGATTTTATCAAACTTGGCGGTTTTAATACAAAAATCGAATACCTTGCCTGGTATGATTTCTGTGTGCGATTAACTGGTGAAAACTGCCGTTTTTCAACAGAAGCATCGTGCCAGGCGTTTCAGACCAATGAATTTGATTCCTGGGAATTTTGCGGAATATGGAACAGCGCTTTGCAACGAGGGAGATTGCGGGCCTCCGGTCTCAAGATCGATTATCCATTAAAAGTTAAGGAAGACAAGCTTGATTATAGCCTTGACGCATGGCTTTGCGAAGGAGTGAAAAATCTTCCGCTGGCAGTTGAAGAAGATTCCCCGCAAGGAAAATGGCTCGATTGGCGGCATGCCCCAAATCCTTTAAACTTGATAAAATATATCACATCCCTTCCTCCTGAAAAAAAAATCGAGGCTTTTGATCTTTCTACCGCCCTTCCGGCAAGTTTGCCCGGCACCTTTAATTATTACATTGCCCAATGTGAAAAAGTCGAACAATTTGCCCAAAAATCGGGATTAATTGACCTGAAAAACCAGGCAAAAGACTGGCGTAAAAAATCCAGCCGTTTTCATTACAGTCTGCTCAAACCGGGGATGCAATTACTGCAGAAGGCGGGCGTTTACAATTGCTCGCTGGATTGGTCAACCTGCGTTTACAAGGCCTGGGTGGAAACAGGCGAAAAAATACCTGATATTCAGTCTGGAAAGAACTGGCCAATGATTTCCGTGCTTATGCCTGTCTGGAATCCCAAACCGGAATTTTTGCTTCAGGCAATTAATTCCGTCCGGACGCAAAAATATTCAAACTGGCAATTTTGTATTGCGGACGATGCTTCGACCAATCCGGATATAACCGAAATTCTTCGGTCTCTTGCAGCCAGCGACAAACGTGTTTCAATTACATTTCGTGAAGAAAACGGGCATATATGCAAGGCAAGCAACAGTGCTCTTGAGCTTGTTAAAGCTCCGTACATCGCCTTTCTGGATCATGATGACATGCTTGCTCCGGAAGCTTTGGGCATTGTAGCCGAAGCAATTGCCAAAAACCCTTCATTGCGGTTCATTTATACTGACGAAGACCATATTGACAGCAATAACGTCCGCACTTCCCCGATTTTCAAATCTGAATTCGACCGCGACCTTTTTTTACCCGGCCATCTTTCCATATATGAAACTGCTATCTTGAAAAAAACAGGCGGCCTTCGTCCCGGCTTTGAAGGCTCCCAAGATTATGACCTAGCGTTGAGAGTTACAGAAAAACTCACATCGAAACAAATTTGGCACTTGCCGTACATCCTTTATCATTGGCGCATACATGAAAACAGTACTGCAGGAAGCATGGAATCCAAACCTTATATCCTTGAAGCAACCAGAACAGCAAAACAAAAAATGGCCGAAAGGCGTGGGATACAGGCTAATGTCGTAAAGACAGGCAAAAACAATTTTTTTCTGTTAGCCTATGATTTGCCCGATAATTTGTCCTGCAGCATCATTCTCCTGACCGATTCTGAAAATCCATCCCCGAATGCGAATCTTGTGGCCTCCATTGAAACCCTTGCGAAAAAAATCAATCTCGAAATCTGCATTCAACCAATAAGCAGTTATGTTCCGAATGCGGCGTTGCCGAACAATATTCCGCACAAAGTTTTACCGCATGGGAACAATAACTGGGCAAGATCCTGCAATAATGCCGCCATGCAGGCAAGGAACCCTCTTTTGCTCTTTTTGTATGCCGGCTTGAGTCCATTGCCAAATTGCAGGCCAGAGCAATTGATTATCGAAGCCACAAGGGATGACCTTGCCATGGTTGGCGGTCTGGTCTGGCGCAACGGCTACCTTGTCAATGGCGGCTGGTATCCCGATATAACTGGTTTGCCATTCATGCTTTTGCGCGACTTGCCATATCCAGGATTGGCAGAATCCGCATGGGGACAATTTTTATTGCCACGGCATACAATTGGTGTTTCATGGCAGTGTATGGCAATCAGAAAAGAAATAATTGAAAATGACAAATTTCTTGATGAATCTCTCGGTATCCTATCAATGGTTGACTTCAGCCTGCGGCATGCCGAAAAGCATCTTCACACCCTTGCCACGCCCTGGGGCCAATGGGAAGGCGGCAAAAAAGAATTTGCCGCAGAAGAAGCGGAAACAAAAATCAGGGAATTATGGGGAGAAAACATCCGTAACAATGGTCTTCGCAATGCAAATCTTCGCGCCGCGCCAGATAATGACTGGACACTCATTTTCAATGAAAAAATGATCTAGATGGCAATCCCCATTTATATTGCCTTTCGCAGATTAATGGCAAAGAATAAATACCTATCCCAACAATTTTAAGTGTTTGAAAGCCTTTGAAGTTGCCATGCGCCCGCGCGGAGTGCGTTTAAGAAAACCGGATTGAATCAGGAAAGGCTCATATATTTCCTCAATAGTGCGAATTTCCTCCGAACAGGCCGCAGCCAGCGTGCGAACGCCAACAGGGCCGCCATCATAGTGTCTGATTATGACATTCAGTATTTTTCTGTCCATCTGGTCAAGACCAAGCTCGTCAACATCCATCTGCTCAAGCGCTTTTGAGGCTACCGCGGCTGTAATATTGCCATCGCCATGAACCAGAGCAAAATCCCGCACCCTTCTCAAAAGGCGGTTGGCGATTCTTGGAGTTCCCCTCGATCTTCGCCCAATTTCGGCGGCACCTTCATTGTTTATGACAACGCCAAGAATTTTTGCTGTGCGTAGCACAATTCTGGACAGATCTTCCGGAGAATAAAATTCCAGATGGGCAAGAATACCAAAACGATCGCGCAATGGTGAAGAAATAAGCCCCATACGCGTAGTTGCCCCCACAAGCGTAAATGGCTCAAGTTCAATTTTTACAGTTCTTGCGCCCGGACCCTGGCCAAGTACAAGATCCAACTTGAAATCTTCCATTGCCGGATAAAGTATTTCTTCCACCGCTATCGGCATTCTGTGAATCTCATCTACAAAAATCAAATCATTGCGCCCCAGATTGGTCAGGATGGCGGCCAGGTCGCCGCTGCGCTCAAGCACTGGACCAGAAGTGCAGACCAGATTGACATTCAATTCCGCTGCCATTATCTGGGCCAGGGTAGTTTTACCCAGCCCCGGATTGCCGTAAAAAAGCGTATGATCGAGAGCCCTGCCTCTTTCCCGGGCTGCGCGAATATAGACAGCCAGATTTTTTCTCAACTCTTCCTGGCCTATGAAATCATCCAGCGTTCCTGGACGGACACTTTCGTCACTTTGTGAAATATTGTCGTCAAAACCGCCCATCAAGTTCTCCTGGCTGCAAGGGCTTTGAGGGTGGCACGCAAGGCGCTGCCCACATCAAGATCCGGATCTCCAGCCAATACAGTTTTTACCGTTTCCGCGCATTCTTCTTCCGCATAGCCAAGATTTGCGAGGCCATCCAGAACATCGCGCAAAACTGATGGCATTTTTGCAGGTGCCGCCCCTCTGGGAATTGGCGTGTTTTTCAGCCTGTATTTCAACTCCAGAAAAATATGCTGGGCTGTTTTGGCTCCTATGCCCGAAACGCGCGCCAGGGCAGGAATGTCTTCTTGCGCCACTATGCGAACAAGATCATCCGGTGAGTATATGGACAAAATTGCAAGCGCGGTGCGGCAGCCAACCCTGGATATGCCCGTAAGCATTTCAAAAGCCTGTCGTTCGTCAAAACTTGCGAAACCATATAGTTCAAGGGCGTCTTCCCTCACTGCCAGAAAGGTATAAAATTCCACTTCGCTGCCAGTTTCCGGCAAAGCTGCAAGAGCCTGCGCTGGAAGCGCAAGCTCATAGCCAACGCCACCAGTTGTCAACACCAGGCAAGAGCTTCCAAACACTTCGGCAAGTTTGCCTTTTATGTAGGCTATCATTATTAAAAACAATCCTGTTCGCAACAAGGCATTTTAGCCAGAAAAAAAGGACATTTATTCCCGCGTATACCGAAATGACGGCGGTCGGAATTGTAAGGCATGAACGAATTTTTTCCATATTTCAGAGAAAAATCGAGATGCAGCTGCCGGTAGTTGCCAAGAAATGAAAATGGCCTTAAACAGTTGCACATGAAATACCTGCCATTATTAACGGTGGTTCTGTTGTTTCTCGCTGCTCCATTGGCCCTGGCCTGGGATGGCTTTGATGCTGAAACCACAGATCTTGTTGAAGTTATACCGGATCAACTCCCCATCAAGGGAGATGTTTTAACCTTGCGGGATTATGATACTGACACATCCCGTTCCTGCACTGTCGAAAGCGTGCGCCGCAACAGAAGAACAATTGAGCTTGTAGTGCGGTGCCCTAAAAATGATCTTCGCACCCTTGTCATGGAAGCCCTCTAAACCAACAATTCCAATACTGTTTATTATAAAACAGCATTTCAACAAAGCACACTTGCAAATTCGCAATTATCGATGAATGTAAAAATTGCAAATGCACAATAAAATAGATTTGCTGTCAGTGAACAAGCTTTGTTAACAAGTCATTACAGAAAATATTTTTGAGGCAAAACACTTCCGGTGAAACGCTGGAAGCCCATCGAGTTTAATTCGGCTATTTCGGCGGGAAATGATTTCCCGGCTTAAAGTTCTCATTTTTGGACTTTTTCATGCCCGGGAAGCACCATTGTATAATTTTTGCCCTTGGGACAGTTGTCTTTCAGGCTGCAAACCTCACATCCCCCCTTGAAAGGATAATGCGTTACTGTTGCATAGCGGCGTTCGGGCAGCAGGGCATCTCCAAGATTGCACGGAAAACCGGCTTCCATCAAGGCGTTTGCCAGGGCAAGCGTTGGCTCTGGTGAAGGAGCGCAGCCACCCTGCTCCACCATGGGCAACAATTCGGCTATGGCCGACATACACATATACTGGGCAAGATTATTAATCATGAAGCCCTGTGAAGGCGACTCATCAAACAGATTGTCAACTTCGTTCTCAACTTCTTCCGGCAGCCAGACCGCAAGGGCTGATGTCCCACCAGTCTTTATTTCACAGATATTCAGTTCAGAAAGCCATTTATCCCATAAGGATGTCAACTTTTCATAAAGATCGCCATTAAGCCTGGTTTCCTGGCAAAGCCCCAGATAAGTTTCCATATCGAAGTACGGCTGCACATCAAGCCGCTTTATTTCAGCTTTACTCACTCTTTCTCCCGAACAGCATGCCGGAGCATGGCAATGCTCCGGCATTGTAATTTTAATTTATTCCCAACTTATTTCAAGGCACTTAATATAGTATCTGTTGAAATCTTGCCAAGCACCTTGCCATCAACAATAACAGCCGGCAGTTTCCTTACCCCGTAATACTGGCAAATCTGAACTGCCTGGTACATATTTACGTTTCCCGCATCATAACAATATTTGGCAACAGCCGGTTCCTGTTTTGTCGGCACAGGCGGATTGAGCTGCATGAGATAGCCGTAATGGATGGGATAATCATGCGATGTTGCCGTGGCATCATATTCATTGGTAAATGATTTGATGGTGCCGGAACTCTTCTGTGCGGCTTTTACCGCATTCCAGCGACCAAGCGCGTATGTCAGATAAGGCATGGCCTTGCCAGAACGGGAATGGGCCAGCCAAATGGCCAGGCCCATCAGGTCTGTACCGTAATTTTCACTGCTTTTGCCGAAAACGACAATCTTGCATTGTTTGGGAGAAAGCGACTTGCTTGCGGAAACAACGGCTTTCCACAGGTTTTCGCAGGCAGGTTCGGCAAAATTGAGCACAACAATGATTTCATGCGGCGCTTTCTTGTCCCCAAAGACCACTGGATAAAGTTCATCCCGCCAATTTTTGCGGTGTCTGGCCTCCTCTTCAATGCTTTGCACCTTGCCGCCAAGGTGGCCAAGCATCTGCCGGCCCTCTCCTGTTGTTCCCCTCAAATTGGGCAATTCAGACTGCATATAGGGGTTAAAGGCATTTGTTCCGCCACCCGGCGCAGAAATGGAAAGAGCGGATGTATCCTGCGGAGAACCCGACAAACCCGCGCATCCTGCGAGCAAAAACCCAAAACAAATAACCGGCAAAATAATTTTGTGCATGGCTTGCTCCTATTTTTTCAGCCAGTTTTTGCCGCTTTGGGTCTGTTGTCAAGAAGCGTCATCGAGATTGGAAAAAATTTCCCGAAATCAATCTTTCAGAAAATCTACCGCCTTTCCAAGATTCCCAAGCCAGAGATCCGCAACAGATGCATATTCCGAAATACCCTTAAGCACAGGGTTGCACCGACGGCCGACCGCTTCTATCCTTGAACGCCAGGAATCTGCCGCCGATCCGGCCATATCGTTTATAGCATGTTTTCCAACAACGGACAGAAGAGGCATAAGCCAGACCACCTCCGAAACCAGTGATGGAATAATGGTTTCAAGTTCGTTTGGCGGACTCATTGTTCCCAGATAGACGCGTTTGTCCAGTCTGGCAAGCTCAATTGCCAGATAATTATAAAGGCTGCAGGCCTCATGCCTTGCGCCATGCCCCATCAGCACGACGTCTTCATCGCTTTTTCTATCGGCAGGCAAATGCGCAAGCAATGCGCGCGCCACTTCTGGAGCCTCGCAGGGGGTGGAAAGCAAAGGGCGCCCTATGGCGCAACGCATCTTCCGCGCACTCGCAACTTCACCAACAGCATTGCAAACCTGCTGATATTCATGGCCGGGAATTGCCTGTAAAGGCTGAATGGCCACACATTCATACTTTTCATGCCAAAGTCGTTCCAGCGCCTTGCGCACGGAATCGCTTTTCCTGCGCATATTGGCCATTCTTTCACGCAAAAGCAGGGAAGTAAAAGCCCAGCGCACGGGAAAATGCGGAAATTTCTGGCGGCACATGGCCCCAAAACTGTAAATTGCCCTTTGGCTATAAGGATTTGCCGATCCATAGGCCGCCAGAAGAAGGGCAATTTTCATTATTATTACCTGTGAGATTTGCCCTTAAAGGCCTTGTTTTTTGGCATTGACAGCCTTGACACATCAATGCCTTCGTGTCGCAACAGCCAGATTTTTATTGCAATACCGCCGCCATAACCAGTGAGATTGCCGTTATGGCCTATTACACGATGGCAGGGAATGATTATGGCAAGTGGATTATGGCCAACAGCACCGCCAACCGCCTGGGCAGACATACGTGCCAGACCCTTGCGAATGGCTATTTCCCGCGCTATGTCGCCATAACTTATGAGTTTTCCGTAAGGAATATTTTGCAAGCTCTGCCATACTTCAAGTCTGAAATCGCTGCCTTCAGGATTAAGTTGCAGTTCTCCAATTTCTGGTTTCTCACCTGCAAAATAGGCTGAAAGCCAGTTTTTTGCACGTTCCAGAACAGGGTGCTTCCCGGAATCCTTAAGAATATTCCCCGCAAGACCGCAAAAATGTTTCTTCCCTTCCAGATAAGCGCCTGTAAGCGCCTCTCCATCAGTAAACAGAACAATTTCCCCGACTGGCGTGTCATGTTCGCAAATATACTGGCGCATACGGAATTCCAAATTTCAACAGGCAAAAACTCCGAACCATATCAGCTGTCCAGCCATTTTTGAAGGGTCTTTTCAATTTCTGGATTGCGTTTTTGATCAAAATCAAGAGAAACCGGACCTGGGTTACGTTCCAGAAATTGTTCCAGATATGTATTTTTGCTGGCGTAAAGTTCTTGCAGCGTGCCCGCAAAGATTGCGCGCCCCTCGCCAAGCACAAGCACATAATCTGCAATGGTTTTGAGACTGGCCAGATCATGACTTACTGAAACAATGGTCATTCCTGGATATTTGGCATGCATGGAAAGAAGCAGGTTATCCATGCGGGCTGCTGTAATTGGGTCAAGTCCAGATGTAGGCTCATCACAAAGCAGGAGCGCAGGGTCTGCGATAATCGCCCTGGCAAGCCCGGCGCGTTTGCGCATTCCGCCTGAAAGCTGGTTGGGATAATAATCGGCAAATTCTTCCAGGCCAACCATTCTTAAAACCCTCAATGCCGCTTCCCGCAACAGCTTTTTCTGTAAACGCAAATGTTCGGAAAGAGGCAACACAACATTCTGGGCGAGAGTAAGCGCGCCAAGGAGAGCGCCATCCTGAAAAAGAACTCCCATTCGTTTGCGTAGCCGGCGGAAATCATTTCGTGAAAGGGTAAACAAATCTTTTCCGCCAATCAGGATACCGCCCTTGATGGGTTTTGCAAGGCCTATGACATGCCGCAACAGGGTGGACTTGCCACAACCTGAACCACCAAGGATAACAGATACCTTCCCGCCGGGCAAAGTGGCATTTATATCTGAAAGCACCGGTACGCCATTGTAGCCTACACTCAAATTCCTGAAGCAAATATCCCAGCTTTCCATATATGTAGCCTAAAGGAGAAATGAGGTTACCACATAATCGGCGGCCAAAATGAGCACACAGGAAATAACCACAGCCGAAGTAGTGGCGTTGCCAACAGCTTCCGGCCCAACGCTGTCGCGCCGCAAGTGGGAAAAATAGCCCTGATGGCAGCATACAGTGGAAACAAGAAGACCAAAAACCAGGGCTTTTACAAAACCGCCATTAACATCATTCATTGTCACGGCATGTGAAATTTTGTAAAAATAGACGCCGGAATTCATATCCAGCATCAAAACACCGGTCAAATAGCCTCCAAAAATGCCAATGGTGTCAAAAATGGCTGTCAGCAACGGAAATGCCACAAGCGCGGCCAGGATTCGGGGACTGACCAAATAGCCTATGGAATTGATATCCATTACATCCAGGGCATCTATCTGATCTGTAATGCGCATCACGCCAATTTCAGCAGCCATGGCTGATCCAGCCCGGCCCGTAAGCATGATTGCCGTTAGTGCCGGCCCGAGTTCACGGATCAGGGAAAGTGAGACGGCAGAGCCGAGCAGCCCCGTTGAACCAAACTGCACGAGTGTGTAGTAACCCTGCAAACCAAGCACCATGCCTGTAAAAATACCAATCAACATGATAACAAAAAGCGATTGGTAGCCTATGATATAAATTTGCCGGATAGTGCGGGGAATAATGCGGATGTTTGCAAATATCTGAAAAAGGCCCCTGACCATAAAGATGGTCATGCCGCCAATTGCATCAATGCCGGAAAGCGTTTTGGCGCCCAGCACGCGAACAAGGTCAACAATCCTTGACACTGACCCCTTGCTTGCTGTGGGCACGCTCATTTGCCCCCCTTGGCGCGCTGTTTACCCTCCACCGGTTTTTTGGAAAGTTGAAGAGGCTTCCCAAGCTTCAGATTTTCCAGTCTGGCCCGCAATTTTGCCGCATCTGATTCCGTGCCGCGTAATTTTACCAAAACCAGATGCACCTTGCCGCTTTTTTGCACACTGGCGCGGTGGCCGGCTTTTTCCAGTTTGGCATTGAGCTTGTTTGCCTCATTTGCGGATTTGTATGCCGCAACCTGATATGAATAATTGTAAATTTGGCCATTGTCCGTTTTGGCCGGCTCAGCGCGTTTTTCCCTTTCCCGGGCACGGGCTTTTTCACTTTTGGGTGAAGTGTTTTTTGGGGGTTCTTTTATCGCCATTACGGGCTTTTCGTCTCCCCACGCGGCCTTGCTTTCACCTTCAGGACTTGTAAATGGATATGGCTGTTCAGACGCTCCATCCTGGCGCGTTGACCCGGATTCCGCCTCCCCGATGCCTCTGGCAACATTTTTGGACAAATCAGTATCTTTTTCACTTTCATCTGTAAGGGCAATTCCGGTCATGGACTGGAGTTTGGCGCCGGGATTTTGCCCTTTGCCAACCATAAAACCCATAAAAAAAGCCCATGCCACACAGGCTGCAAGCACAAGACTGAGGGCGACCACCATGGTTCCCGAAAGACTGATTGCAAAGTGCGGGGCGCCAGGGGCGCGTTTCTGGAATATCTTGCGCAAGGGCAACTGTATCGGCATATTTTAAATCCCTTCAATTAATTTACATCTGCTCCGGCGCATCAACTCCAAGCAGAAAAAGACCGTTGTTTATTACCTGGCCAACAGCGCGGGAAAGCGCAAGCCTGGCCAGCGTTTTTTGCTGATCTTCCGGCAAAATTATCTGATGTTTGGCATAATAGCTATGCAAAAGGGCGGCAAGCTCACGCAAATAATTGCTCACATAATGAGGGGCGAGATCCCGGGCCGCATTTGCCAGCATCTCTTCATAAAGCGCAATCTGGCGCAGCAATGCCTGGTCTTCTAGCGTATCAAGCCGGGCTAAAATTTCAGGAGATGAAAAATCGGCCAATTCGATGCCGCGCTCCTTTGCCCGGCGCATGAGCGCCTGAATCCTGGCATGTGCATATTGAACATAATATACAGGATTTTCCATCGAGCGTTCTTTGGCCAGTTCCAGATCAAAATCAAGAGGGCTGTCGCTTTTGCGCGATAAAAACATGAATCTGGCGGCATCAACACCGACCTCGTTGACAACATCTTCAAGGGTGACAAATGTTCCGGCTCTGGTGGACATTGAAACCTGGTTGTTGTCCCTCAAAAGGTTGACCAGCTGGATAAGAGCCACGTCAAATTTGTCGGCATTTCGGCCCATGGCTTCGATTGCGGCGCGCATCCTCGGTATGTAGCCATGATGATCCGCCCCCCAGACATCAACCAGCCAGTCATATCCACGTTCGAATTTGTCATGATGATAGGCTATATCCGTGGCGAAATATGTAAGGGAGCCGTCAGATTTCCTCAATACGCGATCCCTGTCATCGCCAAAAGCCGTGGTCCTGAACCAATAAGCGCCATCTTTGTAAAACGTATGCCCGGCCTTGTCGAGAGCTGCAAAAGCCCTGGACACTGCCCCGCTGTCCACCAGACTTTTTTCCGAGAAAAAAAGTTGATGCTCGCAGTGGAATTTGGCCAGATCGCTCTTTATGCCCCCTAAAATCTCCACCATGCCGAATTCCTGGCAATGAGCCCTGGCTTCCTCTTCCGGCTTTTCAAGCAAATCTGGAACAAGTGTGGTGATTTCCCTGGCAAGATCAACAATATAATCACCCTGATAGCAATCTTTGGGGAAGTCGGTTTCCTGACCGGCAAGCTCCCTGGCACGAAGAAGAATGGAAAGCCCAAGCGTGCGCATTTGCAGGCCGGCATCATTGAGATAATATTCGGTACCAACCTTCCAGCCCTGGGAGCGCAGAATACGGGCCACGCTGTCGCCGTAGGCCGCCCCCCGTCCGTGGCCCACATGCAGGGGGCCTGTGGGATTTGCGGATACATATTCAACCAGCACGCTGCTGTCCGCGCCCTTGCTGGAGTGCCCAAAATCAGGGCCGGCCTTTTCAATCCTTTTTACAATATCCTGCCAGTAACCCGGCCTGAAGGTCACATTGCAAAAACCAGGCCCGGCAGCTTCCGCGCTTGCAATATCCGGACATTCCCTTACCAGGGCTTCGGCCAGTTCCTGGGCCAGCGCGCGCGGATTCTTGCCTGTCTGCTTTGCAAGCAGCATGGCCACATTGGTCGAGAGGTCGCCAAAACGGGTGTCCTTTGGCGGATTGACGACGTGTTTTTGCGGAATTTCCAGATTATCCCTGGCCAGAATCGTTTCCAGGGCGCCAATAAGAATATCTTTAGCGTGCATGGCTATTCCTCCGCGAACACGCTGACAAGCTCAACTTCCGGATGGGCAGATTCATCAAGATCCTGGGTGACCATCTTTCCCAGAACGGCTTTTGGGCCTATTTCCATATATTTGCGCGCTCCGTCCGCCCACATGGAGCGAATTGTTTCCACCCACAAGACAGGGGAAACCATCTGTTTGCCAATGTTTTCCAAAAGCTCCGCTCCGCTGCGCGCGGCTTTGCCGGTTACATTGCAATATATGGGAAAACGCGGGTCATGCCAGTCAGCTTTTTTTAACGCCGGCAAAAATTCCCTGTTGGCTTCGGCCATCATGGGGCTGTGAAAAGCTCCGGACACGGGCAGCATTATGGCCCGCCCCTTCTTTTCCCTTGCTTTTTTACACATCAGATCAATGGCTTCTTTTTCCCCGGAAACCACAGTCTGCAAAGGCGTGTTGAAATTGGCGCAGACTGCAATTTTTCCCGTTTCGCTTGCGGCCTCATCAACCAGAGCTGAAACCTCACCAGCAGCCAGCTTGACAATTGCGGCCATTGCTCCGCCATTGGCCTGGGCCATCAACTTGCCACGCAAGGCTGTAATCCGCAGAACATCATTTACCGAAAGCGCGCCGGAAGCGCCAAGTGCCGAAAATTCCCCCAGACTGTGCCCCGCCGCTCCACAAGGGTGAAGACCTGCCACATTCCAGATGCTTAAATTGACAGCTGTCAGGGCCGGCTGCAAAGCTGCAGTATCGGCCATTTCCTCTTCACTGCCTTCCCAATATATTCCCCTAAGTCCAAGGCCGCTTGCTTTTTCGGCTTTTTTCCAGAGACACATGGCTTCCGGAAATTTTTCGGCCAAAGCGCGGCCCATGCCTTTTGTCTGTGAACCCTGGCCAGCAAAAAGCACTGCCTGCGGCAAATTGTTTTTCTCTGTCATAATTTGTCCATAAAAAACATAAAAACATGATATGCCCAAGAACATTCCTGACTAAAAAATAGATTATTCCCTCCTTTTACCATATTCTTTGGCAAGACAAAAGGCAAGATTTGTAAATGTGGTGATAATGGCATACCACCAAGGCACTTGCGGATCGAAACAATTTGCCTATTACCATAATAAATAATAATCTGGAGAATCATGACAAAAACAGACTATCTCCCCCTTGAAGAGGATTTTGAAATCCAATATGTCAGGCCGGAGGCAAAAAATCTTTATGAGAACGGTTTTCCTCAACCGGCAACACCTTTCTCTGCCGGTTGTGACCTGGCAGCTTGCCTCATGGAAAGGGAAATTTTTCTTGAAAAAGGCGCCAGGATAAAAATACCCACCGGTTTGGCAATCCAGCCACTCAAGCGGGGACTTGCCGGATTTATATACAGCAGAAGCGGCCTTGGAGCAAAAGACGGCCTGATCGTCGCCCAGGGTGTGGGGCTGGTTGACCCGGACTATACTGGAGAAATTTTTGTCTTTATCTTGAATACTTGCGGGGAAAAAAGAACAATCTCGCACGGGCAGCGCATTGCGCAGCTTGTTATTCAGCCCTTTGTACGCCCAAAATGGCGCCAGGTAGCAAAGCTGGCCAAAACCGAAAGAGGCGCAGGCGGCTTTGGCCATACCGGAATTTAATCACTTTCGTTCATGGAGGAGCAAAAATGTCTGAAGCATTTGAAAAAATAAAACGTGCTGAAGAGAAACTTCTTTGTCGCACCTATAGCCGCTATCCGGTTGCCATTACGCGTGGAGCCGGTTCCCGGCTTTGGGATGTGGACGGCAAGGAATATGTTGATCTCCTGGCCGGCATTGCCGTTGAGGGTCTCGGGCACTGCAATCCCGAACTTTGCGAAGTGCTGGAAATCCAGGCGCGCAAGCTCTGGAATATCAGCAATCTTTTTTATCAGGAAGAACAGCTTGATCTGGCCAAAATTCTTCTGTCCACCTCCCATCACGGCAAGGCTTTTTTCTGCAATTCCGGAGCGGAAGCCAATGAAGCCTGCATCAAGCTTGCCAGACGCTATATGCGCAAGATCAAAAAAGTCGACGCCTATGAAATCATAACCATGTCGGGATGTTTTCATGGACGTACTCTCGGCACGCTCGCCGCGACAGGACGCAAAAGCCTGCAAGATGGGTTTGAACCATTGCCCGAAGGTTTTGCCCAGGTTGAGGCAGGCAATATCGGAGCTCTCGAAAAGGCCATTTCGTCCAGAACGGCTGCTGTAATGCTGGAAGCCGTGCAGGGCGAAGGCGGCGTGGTGCCATTGCCTGCCGATTATTTGCGCAGTGTCGAACAATTATGCCGCGAGAGAGGAATTCTTTTGATTTGCGATGAAGTGCAATGCGGAATGTGCCGCACCGGGCGTTTCTGGGCTTATGAACATGCCGGCATAAAACCCGACGCCATAAGCATTGCAAAATCCCTGGCAAACGGTATTCCCATGGGCGCAATGCTGGCCACGGATGAAATGTCCCGGGGATTCGAAGCCGGCAGCCATGCCACCACTTTTGGGGGAGGCGCGCTTGCAAGCGCTGTGGCCCGCAAGGTTATAGAAATAATGCTGCGCGATCGCCTCTGGGAGAGGGCGGAAATAAACGGCGGCGAATTGATCGCTCGGCTTGAGGATTTGCGTGGGGAAATGCCTGACAAGATCCGGGATGTGCGGGGCCAGGGCCTGATGATAGGGGTGGAGCTGGTTTCCGGCGCGCCCGAGGTCTGGAAAGAACTGCTGAACAGGGGCTTTATTTGCAGCCTGAGCCATAACGTTACCCTGCGCCTTTTGCCGGCGCTGACCATTGCCCGGGAGGATCTGGACAGCTTTGCTAAAACATTGAAAAGCATTCTCAAGGGAGGCTAATGGAAAGAAAAGGTAAAATTTGCCAAATTTTTTCTTTGTCCAACTGTTTGGTATTATGGCAGATTTGGGTTTATTCAGGAAAGAGGATCCAAGAAATATCCAGAAAGGGGGTTGACGCAAGGCATCAACCTTGTTACCAATTTCGCAAGCCATCCACCTGCGTTTTTTGTTCGGCAATCTTTGTTTGTGGGCATATTAAGAACGTTGGCGGCCTGGCAAAAAGGTCAGTACAGGACTTGTTTGTGATTTTTCACACATGTTCTGCCGCAAAGGATGCCAGCGCTCTGCCTCATTGGGGAAGTTCAGCGCAGCACTTTGAGGGTTTGCAAAAAATATTTCAAGAGTGGAGGAAAATATGCCGACATTTGTCGATCCGGCCAAATGCGACGGTTGCAAAGGCGCTGAAAGAACCGCCTGCATGTACATCTGCCCCAACGACCTCATGATCCTTGATCATGAGGCAATGAAAGCCTACAACCAGGAACCGGACGCGTGCTGGGAATGTTATTCCTGTGTAAAAATCTGTCCCCAGGGCGCCATTGCGGCGCGCCCCTATGCCGACTTCTGCCCCATGGGCGGCGTCTGTACCCCTATGCGTTCCGGCGATTCCATCCAGTGGACTGTAAAATTCCGCAATGGCGCCATCAAACGCTTCCAGTTCCCCATTCGCACAACTCCCGAAGGTTCAATCAAGCCTTATGAAGGCAAACCCGCAGGCGGCAGCCTTGATAACGAATGCCTGTTTACCGAAGCGAAGCTGGCAGAACCCCAGACCGTTCTCGGCAAGAAGTTCGAGGTGGAAGATCCGGGCATGAAGCGGAAAGCCGCGAAAGACGGCGTTCTGTATGATCCCGAAGCTGTTGGCTCAAACGGCTAGCCAGTTTTTGAACTTGTACCGCATCAATGCATACGAAATAACAAAGCTCTCGGGAGAATATAATCATGCCAAAACTTCCAGTTAATGAGCCCTGCAAGGGCGTTCCGATTGAAGAACCCAGTGTTAAAACCCATGATGTGGATCTGCTGATTGTCGGCGGCGGCATGGGCGCCTGTGGCGTTGCTTACGAAGCCGTGCGCTGGGGCGATGAACACGGCCTGAAAATCATGCTTTGCGACAAGGCCGCTCTTGAACGTTCCGGAGCAGTCGCCCAGGGTCTTTCGGCCATCAACACCTATCTCGGCAAAAATACTGCCGACGACTATGTGCGCATGGTGCGGACCGACCTTATGGGCATTGTCCGCGAAGACCTCATTTTTGACGTGGGCCGTCATGTTGACGATTCCGTACATCTTTTCGAGGAATGGGGCCTGCCTATCTGGGTCAAGGAAGACGGCCACAACCTGAACGGAGCCCAGGCCAAGGCCAAGGGTCTTTCAATCCGCAAGGGTGCTGACCCTGTCCGTTCCGGTCGCTGGCAGATCATGATCAACGGCGAATCCTACAAATGCATCGTTGCGGAAGCGGCCAAGAATGCCCTGGGCGAAGACCGCATCATGGAACGTATGTTCATTGTAAAACTGCTGCTCGACAAGAATGAACCCAACCGCATTGCCGGAGCCGTTGGCTTCAACCTGCGCGAAAACGTGGTTCATATTTTCAAGGCCAATGCCATCATGGTTGGCGCAGGCGGCGCTGTGAATATCTATCGTCCCCGCTCAATGGGCGAAGGCATGGGCCGCGCATGGTATCCCGTATGGAATGCCGGTTCCACCTATACGCTTTGCGCCCAGGTTGGCGCCGAAATGACGATGATGGAAAACCGCTTCGTCCCGGCCCGCTTCAAGGATGGTTATGGTCCTGTGGGCGCCTGGTTCCTGCTTTTCAAGGCCAAGGCAACCAACTCCAAAGGCGAAGATTATTGCGCGACAAACAAGGATCTTCTGAAACCTTACGAAGCGCGCGGCTATGCCAAGGGCAACGTCATCCCGACCTGTCTGCGCAACCACATGATGATCAAGGAAATGCGCGATGGCCGTGGTCCCATCTATATGGACACCAAGACCGCCCTGAACAAGACCTTCGCAACCATGGATGAAGAGCAGCAGAAAGATCTTGAATCGGAAGCCTGGGAAGACTTCCTCGACATGTGTGTTGGCCAGGCCAACCTGTGGGCTTGCAGCAATACCATGCCAGAAGAACGCGGTTCCGAAATCATGCCGACCGAGCCCTATCTTCTTGGCAGCCATTCCGGTTGCTGCGGCATCTGGGTTTCCGGCCCCGACGAAAAATGGGTTCCGGAAGAATACAAGATCCACGCCAAAAACGGCAAGGTCTATAACCGCATGACCACAGTCGAAGGCCTCTTCACCTGTGCTGACGGCGTGGGCGCATCCGGCCACAAATTCTCATCCGGCTCCCATGCCGAAGGACGTATCGCCGGCAAGCAGATGGTCCGCTTCTGCCTCGACCACAAGGACTTCAAGCCGGCCATCAAGGAAAGCGACGAAGAACTCCGCAATCTGGTTTATGCTCCTTATTACACCTGGAAGAAGGGGCACGAAGCATCAACCGATCCGACCATCAACCCGAACTACATAGCGCCCAGAAACTTCATGATGCGCCTGATCAAGGCTACCGACGAATACGGCGGTGGTGTCGCAACATACTACCAGACATCCAAGGCAATGCTGGATACAGGCTTCCATCTGCTCATGCTGCTGGAAGAAGACTCCGCCAAACTTTCCGCGCGCGACCTGCATGAACTCCTTCGCGCCTGGGAAAACTACCATCGTCTCTGGACAGTGCGCCTTCACATGCAGCACATTGCGGTTCGTGAAGAATCCCGTTACCCCGGCTTCTATTATCGGGCCGACTTCATGGGCCTGGACGACAAGAAGTGGAAATGCTTCCTCAACTCCCGCTTTGACCCGGTCACCAACGAGACCACCTTCTTCAAGAGACCCTATATCCAGATCATTCCCGACTAATCATAACTAAAATCGGGGCGTCCCCTCGGGGACGCCCTTTTTGCCAGAGCGCTGGCGCTGCTTGACCCGTTTTTATTCGGGGAAAAGCCCTTTATTCCAAGCGGCCCGAATAGCTGGCCGCCTTCAAGGAGGATATCAAGGATGTCCAATGCCATTCTCGTCGTGGGCGGCGGCTTTGCGGGCCTTACTGCCGCCATTGAAGCGGCGGAACTTGGCCACGAAGTTTATATCGTGGAAAAAATGCCCTGGCTGGGCGGCCGTGTTGCTCAGCTAAACAAATATTTTCCCAAGCTTTGTCCACCTTCATGCGGTCTGGAGATCCAGTTCCAACGCATCAAGAACAATCCCAAAATCCATTGTCTGACATTGAGCGAGGTTGTGGGCCTTTCGGGCAAAAAAGGTGATTACAAAGTAAAAATCCGCATCAATCCTCGGCATACAGCTCCGCACAATGTGGATTTCAGCCTGCTTGCCTCAAGTCTTGAAGGCGAAGCGCCAAGCGAATTCGAACTTGGCCTTTGCAAACGCAAGGCTCTTTACAAGGCCATGCCTTTCGCCTACCCGGCCCGCTGGGCGCTTGATCCTTCAACCCTTTCTGTTTCGGATTCAGCGCGTGTGGCCGGGGACAAATTTCTGGACGTCGTTGAAAAGCCCAGGGAAATTGTGCTTGACGCTGCTTCCATAATTGTGGCTACCGGCTGGCAGCCATACGACATGGCCAATCTGGCCAACCTTGGCGGCGGCAGCATAAAAAACTGTATTTCCAATATGCAGATGGAACGCCTGGCTTCGGCATTTGGCCCGACAGGCGGCAAGATCCGGCGTCCCTCAGACGGCAAGGCGCCGCTCAAGGTGGCTTTTGTGCAATGTGCCGGCTCGCGCGATGAAAATCACCTCAGCTATTGCTCGTATATTTGCTGTATGGCAACTTTCAAGCAGTGCCTGTATATTGCGGAACAGGCCCCGCAAACCATGATCACCGTGTATTACATAGACTTGCGCGCGCCCGGGCGCTATATCAAGGTTCTGGAACAAGTCCAGGCCCTGCCAAATGTAAAATTTGTCAAGGGCAAGGTAGCGGAAGCGTTGCAGGCGCCAGGCGACAAGGTAACCCTTGTTGCCGAAAACGCGCTGACAGGCCAAAAGTCGAGGATTGAATATGATCTGGCTGTCCTGGCAACAGGCATGCAGCCCAGCCTGGCTGCCGGCAATTTGCCTTTCCCGATCAATCTTGATGAAGACGGTTTTGTTGAAGATGGATCGGCAAAGGGAATTTTTACAGCGGGTTGTGCCAAGATGCCTCTTGATGTAAGCCGTACGGCCCAATCCGGCACGGCGGCCGCCCTTTATGCAACCCAAATCATCAAGGGGGCCTCTAATGGCAAATAAAATTGGCGTTTATCTGGATAAAAGCAATATCGGGGGCGGCCTTGATATTGAAGCTCTAGCCGACGGTCTGAGAAAAAAATGGGGCGAACTGCTTGGCGTGGTCAAAGTTGTGCCTGTCCTTGCCGAAAGCGTGGAAGAAATTTCCAAAGACATAGCCGAACAGGATCTTGATGGAGTTCTCCTTTGCGGAGCCTCCCCACGGGTTGATGCGGATTTGTATCGCTTCCCACCTCATAACGGCCAGGCCATCCAGGTCGGTCATGTCAACCTGCGCGAGCAATGCGTTCTGTGCTTTCCAACTTCATCCGACAATTCCTTTCCCCCTTCCATGCTGGAGCAAATGGCGCGGGATTACCTCAATATGGGAGTTGTCCGGCTGCAAAAAACCGGCGTAAGTGAGCCGGCAATTGTCAGGGGAGTGCGAAGGATTCTGGTTATCGGCGGCGGCTGGACCGGCTTGCATTCCGCGCTTCAGGCCGCAAAAAGTGGTTATGAGGTTGTGCTTGTCGAAAAATCGGGGCGTTATGGAGGAGCAGTAAACAATATTCCGGTTGCCTCTCCCCTCTCACCCCCCTGGACAGACAAGCAACCATCCAATCTGCAAGATTTGATTGATGAAGTTCTGGCCAATAACAAGATCACAGCCCACCTCAATTCCACGGTCGCCAGGCTGGAAGGCGAGCCAGGCGAATTTCGCGCACACATTCAGTGCGGGGAAAAGGCATTGGATTACGAGATAGGAGCTGTTATTCTCGCAAGCGGATGGACACCTCTGGATCCCAAATACCTTGCACCGATGGGGCTTGGCAAAAGTCCGGCCATTGTTCATGCCGGCCAGTTTGCAAAAATGCTCGTCGAAGGCACTGTAAACGCCAGACGTATCGCCTTTGTGCTTGATACCACCCTTGCGGAAAAAGCTTTTGCCGCTTCTGCCAACAAATCTGACGATAAAGTCGCGAAGGACGAAACAGCCGGAGAAAATGCGGAAAGCGACGGCGAAAATATGGATGCTCCTTTTGTCAAGGAGGAGCTGGAAAGCATACGCCATCTGCAATATTCCAATGTGGTCAATTCGGTGGGGATGCTACGGCAGGCCAATATTATATGTGACAGAACAAACGATGCCACACAGGCCTTTATCATCTATAAAAACATGGCAATCCCCGGTATTCTGGAAAGATTTTACCGCAAAATGCAAAATCGCCTCGGGATAATGATGACCAGGGCGGATGTCACATCCATTTCGGATCGTGGCGACCGCGTGGTTGTATCCTGCGAAAATACGCTGCTTGGCATGGATTTTGACCTGGATGTGGATCTGGTGGTTCTGCCTTGCGGCATTGTGCCAACCACAGCCCTTGATCTTACAATAAACCTTGCCTATCGCCAGGGCCCGGATTTTCCTGATCTTACGCTCTTTGACGGTTTTGCGGATTCCAATTACATCTGCTTCCCATACGAGACACGCAGGACAGGAGTTTATGCGGCCGGCTGTGTGCGTCAGCCAATGACGATGGACGGATGCATGGAAGATGCTGCCGGCGCGGTTCTCAAGGCCATCCAGTGTATTGAAGCTGGAGACCACGGCGTGTCTGTCGCCCCAAGATCTGGCGACAAGTCCTACCCCATGTTCAATTTCGTACGCTGCACCCAGTGCAAGCGCTGCACCGAGGAATGTCCATTTGGCGCCCTTGATGACGATGAGAAAGGCACGCCAAAGCCAAATCCTTCCCGCTGCCGGCGTTGTGGCACATGTTTTGGCGGTTGCCCGGAAAGGGTTATCTCGTTCGCCGACTATAGCATTGACCAGATCAGCTCGATGATTCGCGAAGTTGCGGTTCCAAAGGACTTCAAAAAGGAAGGCCCGCGCATCCTGATCTTGGCCTGCGAAAACGATGCATACCCTGCGCTTGATATGGCAGGCCTGAGAGGAAAATCCTGGAGCCCGTATTGCAGAATCATTCCGGTTCGCTGCCTTGGTTCGGTTAACGCCATTTGGGTAGCGGACGCAATGAGCAAGGGCTATGATGGCGTGTTGCTTCTTGGCTGCAAATATGGCGATGATTATCAATGCCATTTTGTCAAGGGATCTGAAATATGCAGCCGTCGCGCGGACAACATTGCGGATACCCTCAAGAAAATGGTCATGGAGCCGGAGCGAGTCGAACAGATGGAAGTAGCCATTGACGAATACGATTCTGTGCCGGATCGCATTAATGATTTTGTGGCCAGAATCACGGCCATAGGCCCAAATCCGTTTAAAAGCATGTAGGAGGTATGGGCAATGGCAAAAATTACATTGCAAACAGATTCCGAATATACCCGTCAGCTGATGGAAGCTGGCGGTAAAAACCTCAAAGAATGTTATCAATGCGCCACATGTTCTGTTGCCTGCCCTCTGGCGCCAGATGCTGCGCCATACCCGCGCAAGGAAATGATCTGGGCTTCTTGGGGCCTGAAAGACAAGTTGATGAGCGACGTTGATTTGTGGCTTTGCCACAACTGCGGCAACTGTTCCGATCTTTGTCCACGTGGCGCGCGGCCTGCTGCCATGATGTCCGCGGCCCGCGACATGGTTTACAGGGATTTGATGGCGCCTTCAATTATCGGCAAATGGATGAGCAGCCCCAGGGGCTTGCCCTGGCTTTTTCTCATTCCGGCAGTCATCTGGTTTGTTGTCTGGTGGATTCGCGCCGCAATCATGGGCAGTTGGTTTCCACGCACGGAAGACGGCAAGATTGTCTTTGGCCAGATTTTTTCTGGCGACTATACAATTGACCCGATATTCATGCTGACATTTTTCACAGCCCTCGCCATTCTGGTGCGCGGCAGCATGAAATTGTGGGATCGTTTCAAGCCAAAAGGCAAAACGACTTATATAGGTCCTCATAGAAACTGGCTGCTTTGCATTTGGGATGTTTTGTGGGAAGAAGTAATCAGCGCCAACCGTTTTTCCGAGTGCGCTGATGGCCCGAAAACCGGCCAACCCGAACAAAGCAGGCGTCTGTCCCATACAATGATTGTCTGGAGCTTCTGCATTCTGGCTTTTGTAACCGCGGTTGTAGCCCTCGGGCACTGGGGAGGCAAGATAATTCCGGCCATACTCATCGAAACCCCCATGCCGCAGACATTTTGGGTCAAGATCATAGCCAATGTGGGCGCTGTTCTTTTGCTTGTCGCCCTTGCGCTGCTAACCTGGCGGCGTCTCAGCCTGAACCGCAAATATCAGACTTCAAGCTATTATGACTGGTACCTGCTTGGAATTATCTGGCTTGTGGCCCTCACAGGTATGGGTTGCCAGATTTTCAGGCTGATGGACTGCATTCATACCGCTTTTATTGTTTACTATCTGCACCTGGTGTTTGTCTGGATGTTATTTGCCTGGGTACCGTGGACAAAGCTTGGGCATTTTGTCTATCGCGCTGTCGCGATGGTTTATGTGCGGATGTACGGGCGCGGTTAATTGCATTAACAGGACTATCTATCTCCATAAGGGGTTATTTCATGGCTGATGAACGCAAGGTATTTCCGGTTGAAACGGTTCTTGCCCTGATTTTCGGCAAGGGTGGGGATAATGCCAAAAATCTCGCTTCATTCCTTACAGGGTACACGGCATTGAGCACGGATGAAGAAAAAACTATCGGCCCATTTGCCGCTTCCTGGCTTTGCCGTTGGTATCCCAAATTCATGACCCATGAATGGCATGAAGGCCAGAGTTGGGATGCCTTTGTTACAAAGGTTAAAGGCCTTGTTGGCGACAATGTTTCAGTCTCGCCAATGGAAGGCAGAATGAAAGAATTGGTCGGACAGGTAATCGAGACATTGGAAGAAAATGCCAAAAGCCTGGCAAAACAGACAGAAGCCGTATTGCTGCTTGAAAAGGAAGTCAAGGATCTTCGGCCGGTGCGTGAACAGGCCAGGGAACTTCAAAAGAAGGTTGATGACCTGGAAAGCAAGGCCAAAAGCATGAAAACGGAAATGAATGGCCTGAACCGCAAACTGTCCGAATTCGAAGGCAAAGTCGCAATTGACCACGAAGACCTGATGCAGAATATCAAGGACGCAATCAAGGACGGCCTGAAAGGTCTTTCCATAGGCCACGCTGTTGCCAACACCATCGAAGCTGCTTCCGACTCCTCAGCGGACGCTGTTGTCGAAAACGAAGTTGAAGATGATTTCGGTTTTGGTTCAAACAGCAGCAAAGATTCTGACGGCTTTGGCTTCTAGTACTCAATGACATTGGATATTTCGTATTCAATGTCAAGATCGCTTCGCCGAAAAAGTGGTTTCGGCTCGCTTACGGCGGCTATGCCGCCGCGTCAGGCTTACGCCTGACTGCCGGTACTCCTAAACAATATGTTTTGGAGTACCGGGAAATGCTCCAGACTATTTGACAAATAGAATTCCTTATTCAACAAAAAGCCGTGGTTCGCAAAAGCGCCGCGGCTTTTTTACTCTTTGATATTTTGAACTGGAATAATTGGTATGACAAGAATCGTCTTTGGCGTAAGCGGTGCCAGCGGCATGCCTTTGGCCCAAAATGTGCTGGGCTGCCTTGCTTGCATTTCTGGCTTGGAAATACACTTGATAGTCTCGGAAGCCGCAAAATGCACCTTCCAGGAAGAATGCGGCCTTGATGCGTCAGCGCTTGCCCAATACGCCAGCTGCGTTTACCCCGCCAGCGACATGGGAGCGGCGCCAGCCAGTGGTTCATGGCAAAATTGCGGCATGATTGTCTGTCCTTGTTCAATGAGTTCGCTTGGGGCAATAGCAAATGGCGTGGGAACAACGCTTTTGCACAGGGCTGCCGATGTAACGCTCAAGGAAAGGCGCCCTCTTTTGCTTGTTGCACGCGAAACGCCTCTCAACCTTGTGCACCTGCGTAATATGTGCGCGGCAACGGAAGCCGGAGCCATAATCATGCCCTTTGTTCCGGCTTTCTATACAGGGGAGTATTCCATGCAGGCAGCCATGCGGCAGTTTACTGGCCGGATGATGGATCTGTTGCATATTCCACATCCGCTTTGCAAACGCTGGAAAGGCGCGTAAAACAGAAATCATTTTTTCTGTCGTTAGCACATGATATGACCGGGCTACATGGCACATGAACTGACCGATTGAGAGCCTATAGCATTTCTTGAATGAAAATATCCATTTCCAATTGATATTTTCATTCATTTGCGCTACCGTCATTTCAGCCGCAGGCAAGCTGCGGCTTCATTAGTTCTGCTGTCCATCTGTGTAAGCCAGCAAAGCCGGCAACGCAAACGTCCCTGCGGTACGGTCTTCGGCTGGCCGGTGTCTGCTGCCGCAGCCACCATAGCGATTGCCTAATTTCATTACGCAAACGCTCTAAAATGTTTAAATATAAACTGAAGCATCTATAAAATATGTGCAAATCTTGTTTATACCTTAAGAAGGCGTAGTTATGACCGATAATTAGAACAAACCATTGACATTTATTAATGGTATGTATATAAATAATACAGGTGACCGGCGTGAATACAAATAATAGCGCAAAAAGGGACGAATCCAGAGCCGCTTTACGGCGGTTGGTTGCGCCCCTCTTTTTTGTTTTGGCCATTTTTTTATTAGTGGTCTTGTGTTATGACGCCGGTTATTCCGGTCTCCCTCCAACCGAAAAAAGGTACGCTCAAGCAAAGGCAGGCATTGCCAATCTTAAGCTGGATGAAAAGAAAAGCCTGCTTCGGGAACCCTGGGAAAAGCTTGCTGGCGAATTTCGTTCAATCTACGAATCCGATCCCAATTGGCCAAACCGTCCTGCCGCCCTCTTCCGTGCTGCCGAAAGCCTGGAAGAACTTGCCACACGCTCCTGCAACAAGACGGATGCCAGGAAAGCCGTTGCGGCTTATGAGCGATTGGCCCTGCGACATGCTCAAAGCCGCCTTGCTGATGATGCACTTTTTCGAGCCGCAAAAATTCGCGCTGCAAGACTCAAGGATGACAAAGGCGCGCTTGCTCTGCTGAAGCGCCTTCAGCAGCAATATCCAAAAGGCGATATGCTTGAAGAAGCGGCAACGCTTGAACGCGCCCTTCTGGCAGCCACAAAAGGCAGAACATCGCCCGACGCGGCAAAATTGCTTGCAACCGGCAACAATGATGTGCAGGAAGACCGGCCTGCCCGTTCAATTCGCCAATCCACGGCAAAAAAAGACAGTTCGGCAAATATACGCTACAAGGCCTTGAAGGCTCGCCTGGATGTTTTGAATGCCGATGCGGAAAAGTCAAAATTTCGCCATAACTGGGAAGCGCTACGCGAGGATTTTCTTAATCTTTTCAAATCATCAAAAGGCAATGTGGCTGCAAACGCGTTGTTTTGTTCGGCATTGGTGCAGGATGGCCTGGCCAGAAACTCCTTTTCGCCGAAAGACAAAAAATACGCCATGGAACTTTTTTCCAGCGTTGCCACCCAATTTTCAAGGCATCCTCTGGCCGATGACGCCCTTCTGGCTGCCGCCCAAATTGCCGGCAACAGCCCACAAGGAAAAGTTTTTCTGAAAAAAATCCTGAACAAATATCCGAAAGGAGACATGGCGCCCAGGGCAAAAAAGCTTTATGCGGCGTGGGATGCAAGCCGACCGGCGCTTACGGAAGCCTCACAAAAAAACTCTTCCACAAAACCAGAACTCCAGGTTCTTTCATGGAATTCCCAAAACAAGAATGCCGTGGAAATTGTGCTGGAGATGAGCGCGCCCACTTCTTACAAGGCAAGATTCCATGAGAAATCAAAAAATTCACCAGCACGCCTGGTGCTTGACCTGGATGAGGCTTCAGTCGTGGCTGATGTGCGCAAGGGCGTTACGGTTACTGGCAGCCTTCTGCAGGCTGTTCGCGTGCGTGACCGCAAGGAAGGCGGAGCGAGCCTGCAATTTGATTTCAGGGATGCGCGTCGTTTTGATACAAGAAGCGAAGATGGCTCAACCCGCATCATTCTGAATGTGGCAGCCGGAAAAACACCTTTGCCCAAAAACTCAAAGCCAGGCACCGTCATGGCCAACCGCAAGGCAAGTCCCGGCAAGCAAAAGGATAATCCCAATGTTCGCAAAGTTGCGGATCTGGCAAGCCAGCTTGGCCTGACTGTGCAACGTGTTTTCATAGACGCAGGACATGGTGGGAAGGATCCTGGCACACATCATAACAATGTGCTTGAACGCCAGGCTGTTCTTGATGTTGCATTGACTCTGGGAAGCCTGCTCAGGGCAAATGGCTTTGAAGTAATTTTCAGCCGCACCCAGGACAAGACCATCAAACTTTCCGAACGCACCAGGCTGGCCAATGCCGCCAAAGCTGACCTTTTTGTTTCAATACACATAAATGCCCATGAGAATCCTTCTATAAGGGGTTTTGAAACCTATTATCTCGATCTTGCAAGCAATGCCCAGGCTGGACGATTGGCCATGCTGGAAAACGCAGGCAGTGACAAACGCCTTTCAGAAATGCAAACAATGCTTGCGGATGTCATGCTCTCAGCAAAAATAGGAGAATCAAAGCGTTTGGCGGCGGATATTCAGCGTGTTGCACTTTTCAGACTCAAAAAACGTGACTTTTCGACTCGCAATAATGGGGTAAAATCCGCACCATTTCATGTTCTTCTTGGAGCGCAAATGCCCGCAGTGTTAATTGAGCTTGGCTACTGCACCAATTCCGCGGAAGCAAAAAACCTTGCGAGTTACCGTTACAGAACAACAATGGCGGAAGGCATTGCCGAAGGCATCATGGCTTACAGGGATCGGCTTTTGAATATGCGCACGGCCCAGAATGCCTTGACGGGTAGAGATAGTGATGCTATGTAAGCAGGGCGTTTTTCCCGGCTGGGACAGGCGCACTTTTTTATTCTGCGTGTTATGTGCTCAAAAGGAGAGTTTGATGCGTAATCTTGTTTTGGCTGCCCTGGCGGCTGTATTGCTTTTTGGCACTAATTGCTTTGCCGCAGATGCTTCCCAGGTCCCACCAGCCAAAATTGGCGTGGTTGATATGCAGACCGTGGCTACCCAGTCGGAACCTGCCAAAGCTGCCAAGGACCAGATGGAAGCCAAGTATGGCAAAGAACGTGCCGCATTGGAAAAACAGGGCGCTTCACTCAAAAAGCAGGCTGAAGCCCTCAAAAATCCAAAAACAAGCGAAGACAAAAAGGTGGCCTTTATCAAGGCCAAACAAAAACTTGACAATGAAACCCGCAATTTCCTGCGCAAAGTTGAACAGGATGAAGTCAAGTTACGGCAGGATATGGTCACGTTGGTTTTTTCCGCAACTTATGAAGTTGCCAGAGCCAAAGGTTTTAATTTTGTTGTTGACGTAACTGCCGGCGGTGTGCTTTATGCTGATCAATCCATGGATCTGACCCAGGACGTGCTGGCAGAAGTCAACAAGCTATATAAAGAGAAGAAACCCGAAACACCGGCCAAGCCTGCTGAAAAACCGGCTGAAAAACCTGTCAAAAAATAACGACTTTCCGGGCGCCGCAAGGCGCCCTTTCATTTCCTGTTTTGCTCTTCTGCCAACAACTTTCGTTTTTGCAAATTATCTGCTATCATTCTATAGATGTTTCAGCTTATATATAAATATATTTAGATATAAACAGAAAATATCTTCTGCAAAAAGCATGTTTCTTGGCAGACTTACGCCGCTACGCGGCGCGCTGGGCTTCACCTGCGTACTGATGATTTAGTAAATCATCAGTAATACAAGTTCATAATTTATTTTATAATGGAGTAGGCAGTGTCAGAAAATATCGCGCAAACAATGGATATTCAGCGCATCCTTGCGCTTTTGCCGCACCGATATCCTTTTTTGTTGGTGGATCGAGTTATGGAATGTGTTCCCAAATCCCATATCAGGGCATACAAAAATGTAAGCTTTGATGAACCTTTTTTTCAGGGGCATTTTCCTGGCTGCCCCATCATGCCTGGCGTATTAATTCTTGAAGCATTGGCACAAACAGGTGGCCTATTGGCTGCTGCTGATATGGGGAATCTTGAAGGTAAACTTTTTCTTTTTACCGGACTGGATAACGTAAAATTCCGCCGGCAGGTAATACCAGGCGACAGACTTGATCTTGAATGCAGCAATATGAAAATGAAGCTGAAACTTTGCAAGATGGAAGCAAAAGCTTTTGTTGACGGAAAACTTGCAGCGGAAGCTCTGATTACGGCTGCAATTGGGGACAAGCCATAACAGTTATTTGAGAAAAATGTTTTTATGGCGTTTTTACATCCAGGTTATCAAGAGCCTTGATTACGTCTTCCACGGGCAACCATTGCATCGCTGTTTGAGCACCAGGAGGATACTCAAAGCCAAGATTGAGGTAGCCGAACTCTCCCTTATGCGGCACCAGACTGATGCACCTTGGTCCAACTGGCCCCCACCGCTGCGGATTTGTTGCTCCATGCAAGCCAATCGTTGGAGCGCCAACGAGTGCCCCAAGGTGCATAATTCCTGTATTTACGGAAACCAGGGCACTCCCGTTCTTTAGCAGGAAAGCCAGCTCGGCCAGGGAAAAATCACCAGCAATTGAGGAAATTTGGGTTTCCCCCGCAAAGTATTTATTTAAAAAAGCCTTGTTTGCTGGCGCGTCAAATTCCGAACCAGTAAGTTTTATATAAAAACCATTATCCAGAAGAAATCTTGCCAGCATTGCCCAGTGTTCTTCTGGCCACATTTTAAGACTGCAGCCTTTTCCAGGGGCTGGCCACATATGAAGATAAATAACTTTTGCTCTTTCAATGGAATTGCTGTTAATTTTTGGTACATACAGACCGGCCTCTCCCCTGAAATCCGCAATGACAGCTTTCCCAAGCGCAAGGAAATTATCGATTTCGTGCCTGTCTCTTTTGTGTTGCACTTTTATATCATATCCGATTCCCCGATGCTGTCCTGGCGTATCAAAGCCAATGGTATGTTTGGCCCCTGAAAAAATTGATACCAAGGCTCCGAGCCGAGCCCATTGGGTTGTATCCACAAATAGATCATATTGTCTGGAACGAACATAATTTATAAGATCCCAGGGCTTTTTGACGGCAAAAGCTTTTTTGCTGTCAACATTACCCAAAAGTTCGAGCGCGCAGGAATTTGCTCTCGATGAAACAAGTTCAATTGAAACACCAGGCAGGCAGGAAGCGAAGCCATTAACCAGGGCGCTTGTCAAAAGCAAATCCCCAATTGCTCCCAGGCAAAGAATCCCAATCTTTTCAACTTGTTTTGAATCAAAACTGTTTTTATCTATTTTCCGCAAGCTACCCGCAAGCATTGCAAGAGGAATTCCCAGATAACGGTCGAGATTGCGATAAAGATTATTCCCTCGTTCCCTCAAAACAAGAAACCTCAATAAGCGCCATAACCAGTCAAGGCTACAGGGATTGTCCTTGCAAGAATCCAGATATCCATCCAGACGGACCAGTTATTAATATAATAATGGTCAAATGCCACTCTTTCAGCATACGTGGTATTGTTGCGGCCGGAGATTTGCCACAATCCTGTCAGGCCCGGGCGCACACGGCAATATTCATCAAAGACGTCGCCATATTTTTCAATTTCACGCGCCACTATGGGCCGTGGGCCAACGAGACTCATCGAACCTTCAAGAACGTTAATAATTTGAGGCAGTTCATCAAGACTGGTCTTTCGCAAAAAATGTCCCATCCTTGTCAGTCTGGGGTCATGTTTGAGTTTGTGATCTCTTTCCCATTCCTGTTTTAAAACAGGATCTTCCTTGAAACATTTATCAAGGATTCCATCCGCTCCATCAACCATTGTCCTGAATTTATATACCCACATTGAAGTTCCGCCCCGCCCCACTCTTTTCTGGCGGTAAATTGGCGCGCCCTTGCTGTCCAGTCGTATGAGCAGGGCCAGGAGCATTCCAAGTGGTAAAAGGACAGGCAAAGATAATATACAAAAAAAGATATCCATGCCACGTTTAAACTTCAATTTTCTTTTATCATGCAGGTTCTGATTTAATAGCAGGGCAGTTACACCGCCAATCTGGCAAGGCGTAAGCCAGTAACGCTTAAAGCCTTCTTCAAAATCCGGAACCAAAAGAACTTTTCTGAAGTGGCGGCTAACCTGCGCGACAAAATTGCCATTTCCATCCTTGCCAGGCAAAATAAGTGCCACGGCATTTGGCCAATCTTTTTTTGCCTGGGCAATAATATCGGATAATGGAGTCCTTATAATTTGCAAACGGTATATTTTTACCGGCAAAAGACAAAGATCGGGATGCTTTTTCAAATATACCCAGTAATGATGCCCGCTTGTGCCGGAATCAAAAATTATCATTTCCCGGCACCACCAGGTATGTTTTGAAAAGATACGCGTACAAAGGGAGCGTAACAGGGGCATTGCAAACAGAGTTGCTATCCAGCTGCCCATAATAACCATACGCGAATATAAATCCCCTGTTTGGGATAAAAAAAGCGCGGCAAGGATCGCTCCATAAACCAGACTGACAAAAAGAAAAATTGTTTTCATCATCTGGTGCGCAGGCATGCCTATGGCCTGATAAAGTCCAAGACTGCCCCCAAGAAGAGGACTTATAAGAAGGATTGGAAAAACCCAATGATATATGGCAGGCTCAAGACCGCCAAATGCTGCTCGAATCAATAAAATGGAAAGCATGGTGCCAATCATTGAAACGAGGTCGGAGGCAACAAGAAGAACCGTTCTGGGAGAGATGCCAAAACGGAGCAGAAACTTGATCAGAGGTGGATAGTGACGCATGGTAAACTTGCTTGCAAAAACCCCGGGAGATGTCTTGCACAAATTATTATTTCAGTTTAAATTATTAAACAATTTTTGGCAAATGGTCCAGACAGGATTAAATTTGGAATAATGAGAATTGGTTGCGAAACACGTTTGACTATTTGGACAATATCATATAAAGAAAGTTCGACAATTTTGACAATATTTCTTTCGGAGCGTGGCGCAGCCTGGTAGCGCACCTGGTTTGGGACCAGGGGGTCGAAGGTTCAAATCCTTTCGCTCCGACCAATTTTGTTTTTTGCTATTTCATTCTTGAAATGAAAAACCACAATGGCAAAAACGTACAAGAAGCGTTTGTGCCAGGATTGAAAACGAATTTTTCAATCGCTAAATATTTTAAGTTTATCAAGCCAGCCTATTATCCGGCATCCATTCAGGAATGGCCTCTTGTTCAAGTCGGTCCGCTTTTTCCTGGAGATATCCTGGACTGTCTTGACGTATAACAGACAGGTGTATATTAATCTCTTCCTGTTAAAATTGCAGAGCCGCATATTGCGGCCATATTACAAGGATAAAAGATGAAAAGAACCTACCAGCCCAGCAAAGTCCGCCGCGCGCGCACCCATGGTTTTCTTGTGCGCATGTCCACTCCAGCAGGCCGCGCAGTAATACGCCGCCGTCGCCGTAAAGGCCGTAAACGTCTGGCACCTGTTGCTTGATTATCAACCCCAACAACTATTCCAGGCAGCACAGGCTCCGGAAAAAATCCCAATTCATGACTTGCTATGAAAACGGTAAACGTTTTCATAGCTCGCATTTTGTGGTTCATATCTGCCAAAGGGATGAAAGAGCACCCATTACCGGCTTTGCGGTTTCACGCAAAGTTGGCAATGCGGTGACGCGTAACCGTATCAAAAGATTATTGCGAGAATTTTTTCGTCTTGAAAGAGCCTGCTTTCCGGCGGCAATGATTGTGATTGTTCCCAAAAAGAATCTGGGGCCTGCGAAGCTCTGCCTGGATGATGTTAAATTTGAATTATTGCCAATAATGAAACGTTTGGCAAAACAATAGTCAGACTGCATTTTTGGAATATGTGAATGCGAATTCTTATACGCAGGCTTTTTATTCTTCCGATATGTTTTTACAAACGTTTCATATCACCATTATTGCCCCCGGCCTGCCGTTTTTACCCCACATGTTCGGCTTATGCAGCCGAAGCCATTATGACCCACGGCATTCTAACCGGCAGTTGGCTTGCCTTGCGCAGGCTTTTACGTTGCCATCCTTTCGGGGGATCTGGATATGACCCAGTTCCACCCCGAAAGAGCCAGTCTTGCCCAAGGCCACCCAAGGAGTAAATTTCCCCATGCAGGACAATAAAAATCTTATTCTTGCTGTTGTTTTATGCCTCATTGTTTTGTTCGGCTGGGGATATGTGGCCGAATATATGGGTTGGGCGCCAAAGCCCCAGATGCCAGCGCAGGAAAGTGAAAAAACTGTAGCGCCTCAAAAACAAAGTCTTCCTGTGCAGGAAACGACAATTCCTGTTTTTACCCCTTCGCCGGGACGCGATTTTCCCGTTAACACTCCTCTCTACGACGCTGTTTTCTACACTGGCGGCGGTTCGCTTCGTTCCTTTGTTTTAAAGAATTATCATACAGGAATTCTTCCGGATTCCCCGCTTGTTAATCTGGTTGACGAACATACCGCGCTCGTTGCTCCGCTAGGCCTTGTAGTTAATGGCCAACCTTCCTGGAGTACAGGAAAATGGAGCATATCGGGAAATTCATCGAGTCTTGTTGTCCAGAATGGTGAAGGTTCATTTACCCTGACCGGTGAAACAGACAATTTTATAATAAGCCGGCATTTCACTGTGTCTGCGGATACCTATCTCATAAAGGAAAAAATTACTGTCGCCAACCCGGATTCCAAAACAAGAAGTGCAAGAATCCGTTATACAACGGCCATGGATGCAAGCCAGGCTTCCGGTGGACAATATGACTCAATGCGTCTTGCCTGGGATGATAATGGGAGCCTTGATGAAGAATCATCCAGCAAGACATTGGCTACCACCGGAGTTCAAGCGACCGGAAAAATCTATTGGGCTGGCCCAATGAGCACTTATTTCCTGGCAGCGGTCATTCCTTCAAATCCCCATGGTGTAACAATGATGGGACGTCAGGAAAAAACCGTATTCAGGACGGCAGTCGAGGGAGAGGAAACCATCCTTGCTCCTGGCGAATCAAGGGAAATTGAAATTTCATACTGGATTGGACCGAAAGATCGTGCCCAATTGAATGCGGTTTCAGAACAACTTGCAAAAAGCATTGACCTTGGATTTTTTTCCGGTATTGCCAAAGGTCTTTTATGGTTGCTGGAGTTTTTCCAGAAATATGTGCATAACTGGGGTATAGCAATTATTTTGCTAACCATTCTCATTAAAGCTGTATTCTGGCCTTTAACGGCAAAAAGCTATGCTTCCATGGAAAAAATGAAAGAACTTCAGCCAATGATGCTGAAGATTCGTGAAAAATACAAAAACAACAAGGAGGAAATGAACAAGGAAGTAATGGCACTTTACAAGACTTACAAGGTTAATCCCGCAAGTGGTTGTGTGCCAATTCTTATACAGCTGCCAGTTTTTTTCGGGCTTTACCAGGCCCTCCTGACTTCGTTGGCTCTCAGGCATGCATCTTTTATAACATATCTTCCTGGCACGGATATCATCTGGCTCGCTGATCTTTCAGCCAAAGACCCGCTTTACATAACGCCAATCGTCATGGGCATAACCATGTTTTTGCAACAGCGCATGAGTCCTCCAGCACAGGATCCAATGCAACAAAAAATCATGATGTTCCTGCCACTTATCTTTACTGTTCTTTTTCTCAATTTTCCTTCCGGTCTCGTGATATACTGGCTGGTCAACAATATCCTTTCGATTTTCCAGCAATGGTTGATGATGCGCAAAAACAGGAAAAAGCATCCTGTCGCGGCCAAAGGGTAAGAAGCAATTTTCCAGAGGTTTTTGATGGACGGTTTCAAGGAATTTAATGGCAAGGATCTGGATAACGCCATAGAAGAAGCATGCACATATTTCGATGCACCACGCGAAAAGCTGGAAATAGAAATCATACAGGATTCAAAAAGTGGAATCTTTGGAATCGTTGGGGCTCGCAAGGCAAAAATCCGCGCCCGTCGCGCTCCCTTGCGTGAAACTGTGCAAAGTTTGCTTGGGAAAAAGCACGAAGAATACCGGATTGCACATAAATCAAAGCCTGCAGCAGTGGAAAGGCAGGAAGAAGAACCTGTAACCAGGGAAAAATCCAGAAAAAAAAGCAAACCGAATGTTAAAAATTCGGCACTTTCAACATCTTTGCCAGCATCAGTGCAACCTTTGCCTGCAAAATCAGTCATTAACGAAAGATGCTCTGATCTTGAAGATGAAATTGAAGAACTCCCTGTTCGTTCAATGGATGAGCTCGATTACAATTTGTTAGAAAAACTGGTTGAAGAAGTTGTTGACAAGCTTGTTACACCAGTCGCGGGGCAATCTCTACCCATAAAGGTAGATGTCACCGACGGGCGCATTCGCGCACGTGTGGAATGGTCAGGCGATGCGGGACTCCTCATAGGAAGAGAGGGCCAAACTCTCCAGGCCATTCAATATCTTGCTTCAAGGCTTGTCTCACGTGGCATGAACGCAGCCCTCAGGGTCCAACTTGATATAGGGGAATATCGTGCCCGCCAGGAAGACAAATTGCGTGGAATGGCAAAAATGCTTGCAGAAAAGGCACGACAGAGCGGCAAATCTTTTTCAACGCGCCCACTTTCCTCTTATCATAGACGCATTATTCATCTTTATTTGCAAGATATGCAGGATATTACAACCAGAAGCTCTGGTGATGGGCCATTAAAAAGAGTTGTCATATCTTCACGCCGTCCCGAGAAATCCTGATGCCAACAATTGCGGCAATAGCAACGCCAAAGGGCAATGGTGGAATTGGCATTGTCCGGCTGAGCGGACCACGCTCCAAGGATTTGCTATCCAGGAGCTTTTTACCGCAATCGTCAACATTTGAAAATTTTACCCCCTGGCGCCTCCAGCATGGAAAAATTCTGGACAGTCATGACGAGCCTCTCGATGACGTTCTTGTTGTATTCATGCCAGGCCCAGCAACTTATACCGGGGAAGATGTAGCAGAAGTCCATTGCCATGGTGGTTGGCTTATTTTGCAAACCATTCTCCAAAACTTTATTCGCCTCGGAGCGCGCCAGGCGGAACCTGGTGAATTCACAAAACGCGCCTTTCTCAATAATCGCATGGATTTGAGCCAGGCAGAAGCAGTAGCCGAACTTATTGCCGCCCCCTCACGAGATGCCATTCGTTATTCCATGAACAGAATGGATGGTGTCTTTGGCCGCAAAATAGGCGAACTGCGTGAAAACCTGGAAAATTTGCGTGTCCAGGCGACTGCAGCCCTGGATTTTCCTGACGATGAAGTTGATGCATTTTCCTCATCGGAATTTTATAATGGTATCCAAAATGTTCTGAAATCCATATCCTCACTGCTTTCGGGCCATAAACGCGCAAATACAATGCAGCATGGCGTTCTTGTTGCTTTGGCGGGAGCGGTAAATGCCGGGAAGTCGAGTATGCTCAATGCACTTTGTGGTAAAAATCGTGCGCTGGTTTGCGATTTGCCTGGAACAACACGCGATTTTCTTGAAGAATGGATACAAATAGAAGGACTGCCAATCAGGCTATGTGATACCGCTGGTTTGCGTTCGCATAACAATGCAGACACTGTGGAAAATATGGGGATGCAAAAAAGCAGGGAAATTTTGGAAGATGCTGATGCAATCCTTCTCCTGCTTGATGGCGCGGTACTCGGCAAACAGGATGATATGGCAGCCCAACCTGATGAAGCCACAGCGGAAATCCTGGAATTGGCAAAGAACAAGCCAGTTGTTGTAGTCTGGAATAAAAGCGACATATTCTCGCCCAAACAACCCCCAACATGGCTGGGCGACAGGCCATTTTTTATTACCAGCTGCGAAACGGGGCATAATCTTGATATCCTTTGCAAGAATATTCATGATTTGCTAATATCTGGTTGTGGAGGCATAGCAGAATCCAACGGGCTTGCGCCAAATGCCCGTCAGGCAATCATCCTTGAAGAAGCGCATGAAGAGCTTGACTCCCTTCTGGCAGATATGGAAGCAGGCCAAAGCCTGGATTTGTGCCTTGCGCATCTTGATAGCGCATGCGATAGACTTGGTCAGATAATTGGCATAAATAGTTCGGCAGAACTTCTTGATCGTATCTTTTCCAGTTTCTGCATCGGTAAATAAAAAAGACAACACCATGGAAAGGGAAAGATTGTTGCGCCGCCCTACACGGGAAGAAATTAATGACATGCCTCTCAGGCATTATGATGGCCCATTGCATATAGTGCGCAATCTTTCCGAATGGCGGGAAGCTGAAAAAGATTTAAGATCTGACTGCGTTTTGGGTTTTGACACTGAAACCCGTCCCACTTTTCGCAAAGGTAAACTGAATTCTCCCTCCCTTGTTCAACTTGCTGGCGCAAACGCTGTCTATCTGGTCCAACTGGCATGGCTTCCTTTTGGAGAACCTTGCGCGCAATTGCTTGCCGATCCGAAAATAATCAAAACCGGAGTTGGCATTCATGATGATATGGCTGCGCTAGCAAGGATATACCCTTTCATGCCACAAAGCTGTGTTGATCTGGGTACAGTGGCCAAAGCCAACAACTTGCCAAACCAGGGCTTGCGCACACTAGCTGCCAATCTTTTTGGCTGGAGAATTTCCAAAGGGTCGCAATGTTCAAACTGGAGCAGCCGCAATCTTTCGCCAAGGCAAATTGCCTATGCTGCGACAGATGCGTGGATTGGCAGGTTAATCTATCTTAAATTGGCGGAATTGGGTTTTGTAGATTATAATATCTGCAATGAATAATGAGCGCCCATTGCTATTTTTCTCCGGTGGAACAGGCCCCAAAGAACTTGCCCGTCTCATGGCAGCTTGTTCCATACCGTCTGTTCATCTGATATCCACTTTTGATTCCGGTAGATCATCCAAGGAATTAAGACGCGCCTTTGCTATCCCGGCCCTGGGAGATCTTCGCAACAGATTACTCGCGCTAGCTGATCCAGATAAAACTTCCAGAGCAGTTATGGACTTTCTTTCCTTCAGACTGCCGGAATCCGGAAATCGCGAACATCTTCGCAATTGCCTTTCGGATTTATGCAATCCAAATAACGAGATTTGGCTTCAGATTCCTCCCCATAAAAAAATAGCCCTGTATAATGGCCTTTTTCAATTCCTTATCCGGATGCCTTTAGCTTTCAACCCCTTGAATGCAAGTCTGGGCAATCTTGTCCTGGCCGGAGCCTACCTTCAATCTGGCCGAAATTTTTCTTTCGCTTTAAATTATTTTTCAAGCCTGATCCATGCGAAAGGTGTTGTCATGCCAATATGCGCTGAAAATTTGCATTTGGCTGCGGAACTTGAAAATGGAAACATAATTGTTGGCCAGGACAGACTAAAGGCACTATCCCATAAGATAAGTAAATTGTTCCTGACTGTGCACGAACACCTGGAAAGGATGTCCTTTGATGAAATTGCATGCCGCCCCCCACTTTATCCCCAGGCAAAAAAATATCTCAAAAAATGCTCTGTTATATGTTTTCCCATGGGAAGTTTTTATTCCAGCATTGTTGCCAATACCCTGGTTAAAGGCGTTGGAAAGGCAATTGCCAAAAGTTTATGCCCCAAAATTTTTATTCCCAACTCGGGAATTGATCCTGAAATACCAGGTCTTGATATTTCGGAACAGGCCAGCATTTTGCTTGCATCCTTGAAGCGAGATTATCCCTGTGCCGAAAATGATAAGTTGTTAAATTTCGTTCTCATTGACAAAAATAATGGCATATACCCAGGCGGCCTTGGAACAAAGGTTCTTGAAAAACTGTCCATTCTGGGACTGAATGTTATTTTTTGTCCCATCGTGGATAAAATTCATCCCGACCGCCATGACCCCGGGATTCTTTTAAAAATAATCCGGCAAATAGCCGGCCAAAACAATGACGACACCACAACTCTTCACCATTGATCATTGCCATGCCGGACAAAGGCTGGACAAGGCACTTGGAGAACTTGTGTCCGGTTTGGGAACACGGGGGGCAAAACGTTTTGCCATTAATGGACAAGTTACAGTCAATGGCAAACCTTCGCGACCCAATAACAGACTCGAAGAGGGGGATATCATTGCCTTTGAAGAAACAAAAATCAAAATTTCAACACAGGCAAGACTGCTTGAAAGAGATTCAAATTTTTTATTCCTTTTCAAGCCACGCAATATGTATTGCGTCTCAATCCCCGGTTCTGCGGCCTACAGCCTTGAAGATTTTCTGCCACAAATATTACATGACAATAAAATATCCGGTGAGGCCAGATTATTGCAAAGACTGGATTATGGAACCAGCGGCATTGTTCTTGCCACAACACGACATACGGAACAGAATGAATTTTTAATTAGCCAGAGGGAAGGTAAATGCCAAAAGCTCTATCTGGCGCTGCTTTCGGGATTACTGCACCAACAAAAAATTGTAAAAAACGCTCTTGCAACAGATAAACGAAAGAAAAGCAAAATATTGTCCAAAGAAGCAGCGCCAATAAGGCAAACCATCATTACGCCAATTCAAGTCTGGGAGAAGCCGGCAGATTTGTCCGAGGAATTTTCAGCATTTTTCACAGAAAAACAGGTTTGCGAATTTGCCGAAAACGGCCTTACTCTTGCGGTTTGTGAAATTAAAAAAGGCGCCAGACATCAAATAAGGGCACATGCTGCCCACATTGGCCATCCTCTTGCAGGTGATTGCCTTTACAATCCAGGATTTTCGGGTGAAACAAATTTTTTCCTGCACCAAACCAGGCTTTCATTTAATGCGCATTCCTGCCTCTGTCTTCCACAATGGTTGCCATTGAGTATAAAACCTGCCACATTGAACTGGATAAAGGAGGAATATAATTTTTAATCTCCAAAGAATTCAAGAGATGGTTCGGCCCCAATCAAACCAGCCCTTGCCAATTTGGAATAGAAAAGACGCAAACCATCAATTTCTTCATTTCGCAATGTATAAACAAGCCCCTCTGTATAGTAACGGTAAAGTTCATCCCGGGACAAGGGGCAGCCATGCGCAGTCAAATCCAGGATTATATCCATGTGGGCGAGGCCCCAATCGCGTCCCTGACGCAATATTCCGCCAGGGTCTTCCTGTATCAATCCTTCAGCACACGCTTTACGGCTAATAACCCACAATCCAAAAATAAAAGGCAATCCCGTCCATTCCCGCCAGGCTTCAGCCATATCCAGCATATATGGATAATCACGGTGGTTTCTCAACCGCAAGGCTTCGTCCCCAATAGCCAAAAATGCCTCGGGAGCATTTGGCTTGCCCAGCGCTGGAGTAACTTTTCCAGTTCTATAGCTTACCTTGAGTTTATATTGGTCTTTCATCAAAAGCCGCAAAAGCGCAACAGAAGTATGGCTTTCTCCACTGATAAGAATCTCATGTCCAGAAAGTTGTTCTATCGGTTTTTTCGACAACAAAAGCACGCTCATGACCGGACCTCCTGAACCAATGGAGAGATCCCGAACCAAAAAATATCGATCGGGATGGCGCGCATATTCAAAGCAGGAACATGAAGAAACCTGTAAAAGGCCAGCTGACATCATGTCATTGAGCAATGCGGGCGGACCGGAAACCAGTTCATACTCACATGGCAAAATACCGGCTTCCAGCGGATGATAAATTGGCAGAACATTAAGATAGTTTATCCTGCCCATGCGCAAAGAGCTTTTTGCTTCTTCCATCAGGCTTTCGCTCCATTTTAAAAACCAGTATACGAATAATCCATATTTCTTTGCCGAGGCTCGAAACCAGCGCCCCTTATTGTCGTATTGATTTCTTCCCTGCTCATTTTATTGGATACACCCGCAGCGGCGACCACATTCTCTTCAATCATAAGGGATCCAAAATCATTGGCGCCGTAAAAAAGAGCCAACTGGGCAATTTCGCTGCCCATGGTTACCCATGAAGCCTGAATATTGGGCACATTATCCAACACCAAACGACTTATCGCCAACAATTTTAGATAGGCAGGGGCCGGAAGCGGATTGCGCTGAATGCGAGTGTGTTCTGGCTGAAATGTCCAGGGAATAAAGGCTGTAAAACCACCAGTTCTATCCTGAAGCTCGCGAATGGCAAAAATGTGATCAAGCCTGTGGGAAATTTCTTCTTCATGGCCAAACATCATGGTTGCCGTTGTGCGCATGCCAAGCTTGTGGGCCTCTTCCATCACAAGCAGCCATTGGCTGGCAGAACACTTGTTTGGAGAAACCTTTTTACGGATATCATCATGAAGTATTTCGGCCCCTCCGCCTGGAATCGAATCCAGGCCAGCTGCCATAAGCCTGGAAAGAATTGTTTTTACAGGCATGGCAAACTTTTGCGACCAAAAATAAATTTCAGGAGGTGAAAAGGCATGAATATGAAGCTTTGGCCAATTTTTGCGCATAAAAGACAACAGGTCTTCATACCATTCTAAAGGCAAGCCGGGATGATGCCCACCCTGCAAAAGAACCTGGTTGCCGCCAAGCGCATACATTTCGTCTATTTTTGCAGCAAGTTCATCCCTGCTTATTATATATGCTTCCGGACTGCCTGGTGATTTGAAAAAGGCGCAAAACCGGCAGCCGCAAACACAGACATTTGAATAATTAATGTTTCTGTCACCAACATATGTAACAACAGGCTCCGGATGCAGCCGAAGACGCATATTATGGGCCAGATGTGCCAGAGTATGCAAATCGGCATCAAAATAAAGAACTTCCGCTTCCTTGCGGTCGAGTCTTTGTCCCATTCCAGCTTTATGACAGACCATATTCAGGTCATCCTTGCCGATACGCATGGCTGCCATGAGAATCTCCACTATCTTGTCAAGAAATTGAGTTTATTGAAATGAATCCTGTTGTAAGAAAAACAGGATATTAATTGGATCATACAGAAGCAAAAAGGGCATTGCGCCGTACTGGTTCAAAACCGGATTCCCGAATCATTTCCTCAAGCTCATTGATGGTCAGCCCCTGGGAGGTTTTTGAACCAGCCATATGTCCTATATGTTCCTCAACTATGGTTCCATCAAGATCATTTGCGCCATACCATAATGCGGTCTGGGCCAATTTTTGTCCCAACATTATCCAGTAAGCCTTTATATGCTCAATAT